>Ga0209025_1000315_pt1 | contig 107633 bp, 112 predicted proteins | sample AraplaMF_Col_mLB_FD_184256 | JGI IMG/M metagenome (GOLD analysis project Ga0209025, IMG submission 184256) | Arabidopsis root microbial communities from the University of North Carolina, USA - plate scrape MF_Col_mLB (SPAdes) (version 2) | ecosystem: Host-associated > Plants > Roots >... | reverse complement strand
CTACGGATCAAGAGGTTAGGGGTTCGACTCCTCTCGGGCGCGCTTTTATTAACGGGAAGTGGCTCAGCTTGGTAGAGCACCTGGTTTGGGACCAGGGGGTCGCAGGTTCAAATCCTGTCTTCCCGATTTTCCCAAAAACATGGGGCCTTAGCTCAGCTGGGAGAGCGCCTGCCTTGCACGCAGGAGGTCAGCGGTTCGATCCCGCTAGGCTCCACTTTATTTATTATATGTCTCGGAGGTATACCCAAGTTCGGCTGAAGGGATCGGTCTTGAAAACCGACAGGCGGTGAGAATCGCGCGGGGGTTCGAATCCCTCTACCTCCTCCATTTTCTTTTGAAATGGTTTAGCTACATATAATAATAAAATATTTATTTTCCTTCATGGAGGTATACCCAAGTTCGGCTGAAGGGATCGGTCTTGAAAACCGACAGGCGGCGAGAGTCGCGCGGGGGTTCGAATCCCTCTACCTCCTCCATTTTTAAAATATTATATTGTCGCGGGGTGGAGCAGTACGGTAGCTCGTCGGGCTCATAACCCGAAGGTCGCAGGTTCAAATCCTGTCCCCGCAACCAAATGGTCCCGTGGTGTAGTGGTTAACATGCCTGCCTGTCACGCAGGAGATCGCCGGTTCGACCCCGGTCGGGACCGCCATTTATGTTGGCTCGGTAGCTCAGTCGGTAGAGCAGAGGACTGAAAATCCTCGTGTCGGCGGTTCGATTCCGTCCCGAGCCACCATTTTTTTTATGCCGGCTTAGCTCAATTGGTAGAGCAACTGACTTGTAATCAGTAGGTTGGGGGTTCAAGTCCTCTAGCCGGCATCATTTAGGGGCATAGTTTAAAGGTAGAACTGAGGTCTCCAAAACCTCCAGTGTGGGTTCGATTCCTACTGCCCCTGTAAAGTATATGGGCCTATAGCTCAGCTGGTTAGAGCGCACGCCTGATAAGCGTGAGGTCGATGGTTCGAGTCCATTTAGGCCCACCATATATTATTCCGCAGTAGCTCAGTGGTAGAGCTATCGGCTGTTAACCGATCGGTCGTAGGTTCGAGTCCTACCTGCGGAGCCATGGCCCGTTGGTCAAGTGGTTAAGACACCGCCCTTTCACGGCGGTAACACGGGTTCGAATCCCGTACGGGTCATAAAGAAAGAGTCAGCAATATGCTGGCTCTTTTTTATTGTGTATAATCCTCTTTTTTATCATCTTATTTTCCTCAAATAAATAAAGGGATTTAGGAAAAACTATGGTATGTATTAAAAGGAGGAGATAAAAAATGACGCAAGTTAGAGACTTTATGAGTACTCATATTGTACATTGTACACCGTTAGATAATGTATATGAGGCTGCTGTAAAAATGAAGGAAGAATCAGTTGGATTGATTCCTGTTCTTGAAAATGAACAAGTCGTTGGGCTTGTTACTGATCGAGATTTAGTTGTTCGAGGGATTGCTGAAAAACATCCTGGGTCTAATAAAATTACAAATGTAATGACGACAAACATTGTTTCGGTTTCTCCAGATGATTCTATTGAAAAAGCTACAGAATTAATGGCACAGTATCAAATTAGACGATTGCCAGTAGTTGAGGGCGGTCAACTTGTCGGGATGCTAGCATTAGGTGATTTAGCTATAAGAGAAGCGGCAGATGATCAAGCTGGGTTCGCTTTAAGTGAAATCTCGGAACGTACGGAATAAAGTTAAACTTTAATTAGTGAAAGTGTTATTGTCCACAAATAGTGGGATAAATGATGGATAAAAATCAGATACATTATTCTAGTATATGTGGATTAAACTAATATATTAGCGTGATGTATCTGAGACATTATATAATAAGTACATAGTTAAGGTTTTCGACAGTTTATTTAAATTTTTCATTCCTAATTTTAAATAAGAGAAAAAGTGATATACTGATAGATATAAGTATTATGATAGGTTTTGAATATAACAATATTTATTTTTAGTGTTGTAATAATGAATTAATATTTCCTACGTAGATAAAGTGAAACTTTAATTATTGGGGGGGTTGTCCCTCCTCCAACGATTATTCGTTGAACCAATCGGGCTTTTACGGGCAGTTTTATTTCCCACCTAACTTCCTCGCATTCACTGGATTTTGAGGTGGGCGTCTTACTGCCCGGCAAATAGCGGGATAAAAAGGGAAGGGGAATTATATGAGGGCTGTACAGGGCGATCCAAATTGGAATTTGGTTACAGATACATATATAGAACCAAATAATTTTGCTGAATTATTATCTTTACTTGTACCTTGTCACCCAAAAGGTGAAGGAAAAGAGCGAACTATATTAGCATGGAAAGAAAAAGAATTTTATAAAGAAGAAAATTTAGCAGCAGTTATCGTTTATGGAATGAATAGAGTAAAGAATTTACCACAGTTTCATAAAGATGAAATTCCAACCTTAGTACGTATTCTTCGTTTATGTCAAGAGATTGGTTGGTATGAAGAGGCAAATACTTTTATGGTAACACAAGGGCTAGCTGAATTTGTCCAAACTTCATTGGAATATGAAACATGGGATCTTTTGACACAAGCAGTTGCTTTAAACTATTTAGTTATTAAATATCGTGTCGGGGAATTAACAGATGGGGATGTAGAAATTTGGGATAGAGTTAAATTTAATGAGAAATGTATAACAAATTGTAAACATCTATTATCTCAAAAAGAAATATTAGAGTTTACATTCTTCTATATGTGTAAGAGGGCTAAAGCACAGTCAAAAGAGCAGCTGAATAGTGATATGATGAGTCTAGCGATGTATTGTAATACTTTTGTGTATGATTTATATAGACATGACTTGTTGCGAAAGTATCGTAAGTGTACAGATTTTCTATCATATTATGGACCTAGTCAAGTAGTTTTAGCTTGTCAAAGAGCTGTACTTTCTCAAATTTCAGATCGATTAGATCCACTAAAGACAACTCATGTAGATGATTATTTATATGTGATGAAAGAAATGATGGAACATATGACAATAGGTATAATGGATCGATATAACCATTTTATCGGAAAGTTATTATCATACGTGCCATTTTTCGAAATGATTCAAGTTCCACAGCATGCATATTATTGTGAAGAATTACTGTATATTTGTAAGGGCATTGAATATAAAGAGGAAATACTACGCAATTATATATTTATACAATTACATGATTGTTTACCATCATTCTTTAAACTATTTCTTAAAAATAAGCGTTATGCGACGATTCATGATATTCTTTTCTATTGGTGTGACGATGAACAAAGAATGGGTTTAGAGAAAAAATATAATCTTAGTTTTATTTATGAAAAATATGCTTGTGGCTAAACAGTATTTTACATATGAAAAATTAATATAAATTAAAAAGGATCTCAATGTTATGTGAGATCCTTTTTTGTTAGTAAAACAAGGAGAAAGTGATTAAGATGAGAAATAGCATTCCATATAGGAGAAGTTGTGCAGTATAACTTCCTTGTATACCAAAAAAAGTATTTAGTTTTCCGTATAAATTCAATATATATTTCATTGTGTTATCTTTGAAAGATTGGTACACAGTGTCTCCTCTTTCTAAGCTTCTTGTTCATGTTTTTTATTATTAGGGACATTAATGTATCTAGCTATGAATAATAAAACAGCCATAAAGAATACGGGAATTATAGTAGATAAATAAAAGCCATTACTAATAACATTTGTTATAAGGGCACTTAATAGAAAAATAGCATTATAAACATGGGCAACTTTTTGCTTTAGTCGCACTTGAAATGACTCCATCATAATTTCTAGAGCAACAAAAGCAATGATAATAGATAAAAATACAGTGTTTGTATTGTAAATTATTAAACAACAGATTAAACCTAAAAAGGCTAAGTATTCAATGAAGAGAGGTATATTGCGTGGCATACAATTTACCTAACTAAATACGGCAGTGGATTTACTGCATTTGTTTTTTCAAAATTCCATTCTCCATTATGTAATTCGAAATGGAGGTGTTGTCCGTATGAATGACCTGTGTTACCCATATGACCTAGTAATTGTCCAGTTTGTATTTGATCACCAGCTTGTACAGTGCGATCTTTCATATGAGCATAAACTGTTGTATATAATTTCCCGTTTATTTGATGGGCGATGAACACTACATTGCCATAACTAGCTGAATAATATGATTTAATAACTTTACCTGCAGCGGCAGCTTGAATGGAGACGTTACCTTGTGCTGCAATATCTATTCCATAATGCATTTGTTCCCAGCGTATATCAAAGGTTGAGCTGATTTTTCCTTGAGTAGGGAATTTGAAAACTGCTGGAATAGCTGAAGATTGAGCTGTTTGAGCTTGTGATTGCTGTTGATTTTGTACCACATAGTGTTTGGCCACATACCCGTATCCTGTGCCAAAACGAATTTTATACCAAGTTCCTACTGTTTCTACTACTTGTATCTGTGTACCGTTTTGTAAAGAACCAAGTAGAGTACCATTTGTGCTAGCATTGCTACGTACATTTAATTTAGGTGTTGCAACAGTATATTTCGTATCATTTTGAACTGTGATTCCTTTTACTAAGGGCTGCGAACCATTAGATACGAATGCTTTTTGTACATAACCTGTTTGACCGTTATGTGAAATTTTATACCATTCGCCTTGTTCTCCTTGAATAGTCACGAACTTACCATTTGGTAATACATCTAAAATGGAAGATTCTAAATTAGGTTCAGAGCGAACGTTCAATGCATTAGCATTGACGATGTATTGATTAGTAGATTGAAGTTTGTTTTTTTGCAGAATAGCATCTTTTTGTACATAGCCTACTTTATTATTAACAGATACTTTATACCAATCCTTCGTTGTTTTAAGTATGTTAACTTTCGTATTAAAGCGAATTGTATCAAGGGATGTGCTATTTGTATTATCTTCTTTATGTAAGGCTACTTGATCGACTTTGACATATCCAGTTTTGACATTAGATAATTGTTCAGCGTTTGCTTTTTGTACATTTGTTTCGCCCATAGAAGGAAGTAATGAGGCGATTGCGACAGTAGTTGCTGTTAGAGCTGTAGCTTTCATATTCATATAATAGAGACCTCCTCTAGTTGTATAGTTAGTTGTAATTTTATTATAGTATAAAGATATAATATAGTGGGTGTATTCACATAAATGTAATATGAAATCAATATAAAAATAAATTTTTTCAGGATAATGATTCCTTTTTGTGGAATTAATTGGGATTTTATTTTACGAAATAGAATAATAATTATTATATAACTCTGTAATTTCGTTGACAATTGAGAAAATTAAAACAGTTGATGATGTCTTATTAGGGTGTTATACTGACAGTGATAATTTTATAGTTTGCTAGGAGAGCTGGTGTTGCCAGCTGAGAGTAAGACCTTAAGTCTTTGATCCTTTTCATTACCTGATCTAGATTATGCTAGCGTAGGGAAGCAATTCGGACACTAATGATGAGTCCCCGTTTCTTTGCGTATAGAAACGGGGCTTTTTTATTTGAAAATTTTATATTGAAACCACTAGGGGTGCTTTTCGTGCTGAGAGAGGAATAATCCTTAACCCTTACAACACCTGATCTAGGTAATACTAGCGAAGGGAAGTGGAACAACGAATAAACTATAATTTTATTTGTTGTAACCACTTCTGATTATAGAAGTGGTTTTTTATTTAGATACATATATTGAAGGGGGAAATAGAAATGAAATTTTGTAATAGATTGTTAGAAACTGTACAACCAGTTTGGGAGATGAGTCATAATCATCCATTTGTAGTAGGGATGGGGGATGGCACGTTAGAAAAAGATAAGTTTCAGTATTACATTATTCAAGATTATTTATATTTGTTAGATTATGCAAAGCTATATGCCATCGGTGTTGTAAAGGCAACGAATCCACAAGTAATGGGAAAATTTGCTGAACAAATTGATGGAATATTAAATGGAGAAATGACGATCCATAAACAGTATGCAAAAAGGCTTGGAATTTCTATAGAGGAGATAGAATCAGCAAAACCATCTGCTAAAAATTTAGCTTATACAAATTACATGATGTCTGTATCTCAAAATGGCACACTTGCGGAATTAATAGCAGCACTTCTTCCATGTATGTGGAGTTATTGGGAAATTGGAAAGCGTTTAAATGATATTCCTGGAGCGAGAGATCATGAGTTCTTTGGTGAGTGGATTCAAGGATATAGTTCTGAAGAATACGGTAACCTTTGTATTTGGTTAATAGATTTATTAGATGAAATGGCAATTGGAAAGTCAGAGCGAGAGCTAGAAAGATTAGAGGAGATTTTCTTATATTCCAGTCGATTTGAATATTTATTCTGGGATATGTCCTATCGTAAGGAGATGTGGGGATTTGAGGAGCAAGAACATACTACAGTTTCATAATGTTTCTTTTCATTATGATGAGAAGCCAATCATCGATGAATTAAATACTTCTATACAAGAGAAAGAGTTTGTAAGCATTATTGGGCCAAGTGGCTGCGGGAAAAGTACTCTATTTCGCCTTATTACAGGCTTAGAAGAAGTTAGTACTGGACGGATAGAGCTGACAGAAACAAAAAGTCATCCTGTAGGGTATATGCCTCAAAAAGATATGCTCCTGCCGTGGAGAACAATTATTGAGAATGCTGCTTTGCCACTAGAATGTCAGGGTGTACAGAAGAAAGAAGCACAAGTAAAGGCAAAGGAACTGTTACATAAATTTGGTTTACAAGGATACGAGGGAAAATACCCGAAAGATTTATCTGGCGGTATGAGGCAGCGCGTATCTTTTATCCGAACATTATTAACAGGCGGAGAGATATTATTGCTAGATGAACCGTTTAGCGCATTGGACGCTTTAACGAAGGCATCTTTGCAAGAATGGTTGTTTGAACAATGGAAAGAGTGGGAAAAAACAATTTTATTTATCACTCATGATGTGGAAGAAGCGTTGTTTCTTTCGAATCGAATTTTAGTGGTGGAACAGCAGCCGATAACTACTTTGACTGAACGGATTGTGCCGCTTGATCATAACAGAACACGAAAAGATTTATATAAACCGGATGTGTTAGCGCTGAAAGATGAGCTTCTTAGTATGTTACAAAGGCAGGTACTCGTATGATGAACCGATTGAAAGAATTAGTTCCTGCCATTACACTTTCTAGCATTTTACTCGTTATGTGGGAAATAGGAGCAAGAATTGTAGATGAAATGTACATTTTACCGTCACCGTCAGCAATTGTAATGAAGATATGGGAACTAAAAGACATATTATTTACGGTTCATTTACCGGCAACGTTATACGTCGTTTTAATAGGTGTTGTTATTTCTATCGTATTAGGTGTAGGGCTAGCGATGTTAATGAATGCGAGTACATGGATGGAAAGGGCATTTTATCCATTATTAGTTGCCTCACAAACGATTCCTATTACAGCGCTTGCTCCGCTTTTCGTTTTATGGTTTGGATATACCATCTGGAGTAAGGTTGTTGTTACAGTTTTAATTACGTTTTTCCCTATTGCGGTCAATACGTATGACGGACTGCGTAGTACGAAAAAAGAATGGGAGGAGCTCTTAGTTACATATGGAGCAACGAAGAAAGATGTTTTTCTTAAGTTAAAGTTACCGTCTGCTCTTCCTTATTTTTTTTCAGCTTTAAAAATTGCAGTTCCGCTTAGTGTAATTGGGGCAGCAATCGGTGAATGGCTCGGTGCACAAGCTGGGCTTGGTTATTTCAGTAAGAGAATGATGACACAGTTAGATGGAGCTGGTGTATTTGCACCCATTGTATTGTTATCATTATTAGCTATTTTCTTCGTCATACTTATTTCCATATTAGAAAAGAAATTCATTAGTTGGAGGAAGCATTCATGAAATTTTTAAAACGCATCTTTGTGTTTACATTATTAGTTGCAATGATTGCAGGATGTTCGAGTAATTCAGCATCAGATAAAAGTAAAAAAGAGAAAGAAATAACGGTTATGCTCGATTGGTACCCAAATGCGGTACATAGCTTTATTTATGCAGCAATTGAAAAAGGCTACTTTAAAGAAGAAGGAATAAAGGTAAATATAAAATTCCCTTCTAATCCAACTGATCCATTAACTTTAGCTGCAGCAGGGAAAGTGACAGTTGGTTTGTATTATCAGCCAGATGTTGTTATGGCCAGAGCAAATGAACAAATTCCAGTGAAATCAATTGGAGCTGTCGTACGTTCACCGTTAAATCATGTCGTATCGCTGAAATCAGCAGGTATTCAATCACCGAAAGATTTAGAAGGAAAAACAGTAGGATATTCTGGAACTCCTTTAAGTGAAGCATATTTAAAAACGATGATAAAAGAAGCTGGTGGTAATCCTGATACGGTGAAAGTAGTTGATGTTGGCTTTGATTTAGTACCAGCGTTAATTACGAAAAAAGTGGATGCTGTAACAGGAGCATACATTAACCATGAAGTACCTGTTATGCGTCATGAAGGCCATGAACCAGCGTACTTTAATCCAGCAGAATATGGTGTGCCGAATTATCATGAACTTGTTTTCGTAACAGGTGATAAAACGTTGAAAAAAGATAAAGAAGCATTGCAAGCCTTTTTACGTGGGGCAAAAAAAGGGTATGACTTTATGAAGAAAAGCCCTGATGAAGCATTAAATATTTTATTAGATCATCAAGAAAAAGAAAACTTCCCGCTTGTACCAGAAGTTGAAAAAGAAAGCATGAAAATTTTATTAGAGAAGATGGAAACGAAAGATGAGCCATTTTTATCAGATTCAAAAGAGTCATGGGAGAAACAAAACAAATGGTTGAAAGACAAAGGAATGACGAAAGAAATTGTTCCTGCCGATGAATTATTCGAAAACATTTTAAAGTAGGCGAATGAATATGAAAAATGAGCTCCATGTAATCTCAAATGGCCATATGCCATTCGAAGAGTTAGTGAATGTAGCGATGCAAATTGAGAGTGAGATTGATTATTTGCATATTCGTGAGCGTGAGAAAAGTACGAAGGAATTATATAAAGGGGTGGAAAGTCTTTTGAAAAAAGGCTTTCCAGCATCTAAGCTTGTTATAAATGATCGAATTGATATCGCCATTTTATTAAACATTCCGCGTGTTCAACTAGGATACCGAAGCGCAGATGTAAGGTTAGTGAAAGAAAAGTTTTCTTATTTGCATGTCGGTTATTCAGTACACTCGTTAGAGGAAGCGATAGTAGCATTTAAAAATGGAGCGGATTCACTCGTTTATGGTCATGTATTTCCGACAGATTGTAAAAAAGGTGTGCCAGCGAGAGGACTTGAAGAAATTTCAGACATTGCAAGCTGTTTATCTATACCGATTACAGCGATTGGAGGAATTACCCCAGAAAACACAGTAGATGTTCTTACTAACGGTGTAAGCGGTATAGCAGTTATGTCCGGAATTGTAAGTAGTAGTAACCCATATAGCAAAGCGAAATCTTATAAGGAATCAATAAGAAAGTGGGCGGAAAAACATGTGTGAGAAGTATGATGTAGCGATTATTGGCGGTGGTGTAATTGGTAGCTCAGTTGCACATTTTCTAGCAGAAAGAGGACATAAAGTAGCAATTATAGAGAAGCAAAAAATTGCATCAGAAGCTTCTAAAGCAGCTGCTGGCCTGCTTGGTGTTCAAGCAGAATGGGATGCGTATGACCCGCTATTTGAACTTGCTAGAGAAAGCCGAGCTATATTTCCACAACTTGCAACAGTTTTACGTGAAAAGACGGGTATTGATATTGGATATGAGGAGAAAGGGATATATCGTATTGCACAAAACGAAGATGAGAAGGAAAGAATTCTTCACATTATGGATTGGCAACAGAAAACAGGTGAAGATTCATATTTTCTAACGGGAGACCATTTACGGGAAAAAGAGCCATTTCTATCCGAATCCATTATAGGAGCGGTATATTATCCGAAAGATGGTCACGTTATTGCACCAGAGCTTACGAAAGCATTCGCGCATTCTGCATCAATTTCCGGTGCGGATATATATGAACAGACAGAAGTGTTTGATATTCGTATTGAAAATAATAAAGTGACTGGTATTGTTACGAGCGAAGGTATAATCACATGCGAAAAAGTGGTGATTGCCGGTGGCTCATGGAGCACGAAGTTACTAGGTCATTTTCACCGCGAATGGGGTACATATCCAGTTAAAGGAGAAGTAGTAGCGGTAAGAAGTAGAAAACCACTTTTAAAGGCACCTATTTTCCAAGAAAGATTTTATATTGCTCCAAAGCGCGGCGGACGTTACGTAATTGGAGCAACGATGAAGCCGCATACGTTTAATAAAACTGTACAACCGGAAAGCATTACTTCTATATTAGAGCGTGCTTATACAATATTGCCAGCTTTAAAAGAAGCAGAGTGGGAAAGCGCATGGGCAGGATTAAGACCACAATCGAATCACGAAGCTCCTTATATGGGAGAACATGAAGAAATAAAAGGTTTATATGCTTGTACGGGCCATTATCGAAACGGCATTTTATTAAGCCCTGTTTCTGGTCAATATATGGCGGATTTAATAGAAGGAAAGCAGGAGAATCACTTGCTAGATTCATTGCTTTCTAAAACGGTTTAGAAAGGGGATGGAAGTTTGAATTTAAAAATTAATGGTAACCAAATTGAAGTACCAGAGAGTGTAAAAACAGTAGCTGAGTTACTTACACATTTAGAGTTAGATAACAGAATTGTTGTAGTAGAGCGTAATAAAGATATTTTACAAAAAGATGATCATACAGATACATCTGTTTTTGATGGAGACCAAATTGAGATTGTAACTTTCGTAGGAGGCGGTTGATTATGTTAAACATTGGACCATTGTCATTTCAGTCTAGACTTTTATTAGGAACAGGGAAATTCCCTGATTTTGACGTACAGCAAAAAGCAATTGACGCTTCTGAAGCTGAAATTTTAACGTTTGCAGTACGTCGTATGGATATATTTGATGCAAAGCAACCTAATTTATTAGAGAAGCTTGATGTGAAAAAATATACGTTATTACCAAATACAGCTGGAGCAAAAAATGCTGAAGAAGCTGTTCGTATTGCAAAATTAGCAAAAGCTTCAGGGCTTTGTGACATGATCAAAGTTGAAGTTATTGGTGATGATAGAACGTTGTTACCTGATCCAGTAGAAACGTTAAAGGCATCTGAAATGTTACTAGAAGAAGGGTTTATCGTACTTCCGTACACATCTGATGATGTTGTATTAGCACGTAAATTACAAGAACTAGGTGTGCATGCAATTATGCCAGGAGCATCACCAATCGGTTCAGGGCTTGGTATTGTAAATCCGTTAAATTTAAGCTTCATTATTGAACAAGCGACAGTACCGGTTATCGTTGATGCAGGTATTGGTAGCCCAGCTGATGCAGCGTTTGCGATGGAATTAGGAGCAGATGGTGTGTTATTAAATACGGCTGTATCAGGAGCAAAAGATCCTATTAAGATGGCATACGCAATGAAGTTAGGTATTGAGGCAGGTCGCATAGGCTTTGAAGCGGGGCGTATTGCACGTAAACGTTGTGCAACTGCAAGCAGTCCTTTAGAAGGAATGAGTGTAGTTGAATAATCGATATTCTCGCCAAGAACTATTTTCTCCAATTGGGGAAGAAGGACAGCAAAAGATAAGAGAAAAGCATGTGCTTATTATCGGCGCAGGCGCACTTGGTAGTGCAAATGCAGAAATGTTTGTAAGAGCTGGTGTTGGGAAGATAACAATTGTTGACCGTGATTATGTCGATTGGAGTAATTTACAAAGACAACAATTGTATGCAGAGAGCGACGTGAAAAATAATCTTCCGAAGGCTATAGCGGCTAAAAAGCGTTTAGAAGAGATTAATAGTGATGTAACAATAGAGGCCCTCGTTCAAGATGTAACAGCTGAGGAGCTAGAAGAACTTGTTACAAACGTTGATGTAATGATTGATGCGACTGATAATTTTGAAACACGTTTTATTGTGAATGATATAGCACAAAAATATTCTATTCCATGGATTTATGGTGCATGTGTAGGCAGTTACGGTCTTTCTTACACAATTCTTCCTAGTAAAACACCATGTTTATCATGTTTATTACAATCGATTCCGCTTGGCGGGGCGACATGTGATACAGCGGGTATTATATCACCTGCTGTATCTCTTGTCGTTTCTCATCAAGTAACAGAAGCTCTTAAACTGTTAGTAGAAGATTATAAATCACTTCGAGATGGACTTGTATCGTTTGATATGTGGAAGAATGAGTATTCATGTATGAATGTGCAAAAACTTCGCAAACATAATTGTCCTTCGTGCGGAGAGAATGCATTATATCCGTATTTAAATAAAGAGAATACATCGAAAACAGCAGTTTTATGCGGGAGAAATACAGTTCAAATTAGACCACCTCATAAAGAAGAAATGGATTTTGAACAATATAAACAGCTACTAGAAGGCCGTGTGAATGATTTAAATGTAAATCCATATTTACTATCTTTCTCTGTTGAAGAAAAGAGGTTAGTTGCCTTCAAAGATGGCCGTGTACTTGTACATGGAACGAAAGATATAAGCGAAGCAAAGACGATTTATCATCGCTATTTTGGATAGAAAAGGATGAGTGAGATGGAAGTGAATAAAGCTTTAACAATTGCAGGATCTGATAGCGGCGGTGGTGCTGGTATTCAAGCGGATTTAAAAACATTCCAAGAGCTTGGTGTGTATGGGATGACGGCAATTACGGCAATTACTGCTCAAAATACGCTTGGCGTTCAAGGGGTATATCCTGTTCCATTAGAAGGTATTACGGAACAGCTGAATTCAATTGGTACGGATTTAACACCAGATGCAGTGAAACTAGGAATGTTATTTAGTAGTGAAATTATTCAAATTGTGGCAGAACAGATTAAGAAATTTGGTTGGAATAATATTGTGCTAGATCCTGTTATGATTGCAAAGGGCGGAGCATCATTATTACAGCAAGAAGCAGTTCAAGCATTAAAGGAATATTTATTACCAGTAGCAACAGTTATTACACCGAATGTTCCAGAAGCTGAAGTGTTAACTGGGATGGAGATTCATAATATAGAAGATAGTAAGAAAGCTGCGAAAGTATTGCACGAATTAGGTGCTAAATATGTGCTTATGAAGGGCGGACATGCGGAATATCAAGGTAATGAAGTAATTGATTTACTCTTTGATGGAGAAGAGTTTATTGAATTTAGAAGTGAACGAATTCCTTCGAAACAAACGCACGGAAGTGGCTGTACATTTGCTTCAGCAGTTACAGCTGGACTTGCGAAAGGATACTCAATGGACGAAGCAGTTCAAGAGGCAAAACGATTTATTAGTATAGCAATTGAAGAGCCATTGAATATTGGTAGTGGTCATGGACCAACGAATCATTTTGCGTATAAATTGAATAAAGCATAAGCATGAAGAATGAAAAGGCCAGTTTTACAACTGGCTTTTTTTGTTTACTTTTTCAAAATACAAGAGTAATATATCAGCCAGAATACATTTTTTGTAATACGCTGAGTCCAAATATATGGAGCGGAGGAACCAATTTTGTGCATCGTCACTTGGGGTGAATCTTTCAGTTTTGAAAGTAGGGCTACTCTCAAAGCCCGAATCCGACAGCTAACTTCGTAAGCGTTTTGAGAGAGGACGGTGCCATGATGGATACATCACTTCATCGATCCGATTAGTATAGGGGAATATCAATCTACGTTTGAATTCTTTTATGCTAAGGAGGATGAGGTACATGGAACTAACACTTATTTGTGTTGGAGAAAAAAACAAGGTAAAGAGTTTAAGAGAGCTAGTAGCATTTCAGCATGAGTTAATTATTTTTACAGCCAATGAAGAGATAGCGGCTGAAGTTAGAGATTATGGGTTTGAATCAGCTTATAGCTGTAATAAGGAGAAAGATTTTACTAGTATGTGCACACGAATTAAGAAGGTGATTTTACTAGGGGATGAGCTTCCAACAGTTAGTTTCTTCACAGAATACATTCGTTTTTCTTTTCAAGCGCCTATTACTGTTGTTACAAGGAATAAACGATATCCAGCGCGGCTCTATGAAACAATTGGAGCTAAATTTGTCGTGTTTACGAACTGTGATAATATTTCGTTTTTATTTTTTGAATAGGGCGGGGGAAGAAATGATGAAGGTACTACTATTTGGAGATATAGCAAATCGTTGGGCGGTATCGATCGAGAGGGTTCAAGAATTGGCACAGATTGATCCTATTTTTCCAGGGCCATATATTTTATTACCATCAAAAGATGCTTTGTATTTAGAGGCGGATATTATTGAATATGAGCAGTTACATGCAGAATTATCACAAGTTTATATCCGTGGGAGAAATTTACGTGCTTTTTTATGTGGTAAATAAATTCTGAATGAACACGAGAGCGAATGTTAAGTGTGCCTAAGTGGGGTGCTTATATACATTCGCTCTTTTTTTATATATAAAAGGTCATTTCTATGAAAAAGAAAGAAAAGACAAGAAAACAGATGAAAGAATATTAATAATACGTAATGTAAGCGTTTAAATAGCGTAATATTTTCTTATTTTAAGTAATTTACCTCTTTACAAGTGAAATATAGAGGAGTATATTTACTCTCATAAATCATTTATCAAATTTCCAAAAAAAACCTAAAATCGCTGAGTTCCAGAAATGGAGCGGGGGAACCAATTTTGTGCATCGTCACTTGGGGTGAATCTTTCAGTTTTGAAAGTAGGGCTACTCTTTAGGCCCGAATCCGACAGCTAACCTCGTAAGCGTTTAGAGAGGAGGTTTACTTTTTGTTGTTCATTTTTTGAACACTGAGTAGAGCTCAGTGTTCTTTTTTAATATTTTAATGGTAAATTTTAACATTTAAAGTGAGGGATTGTTATGTTAGATGTTGTGATGATCGGAATTTTTGTTGTATTAGTAGCATCGATGGCAAGTCTTGCAAGTTGGTCAGATAAAGTTGTGAAAGAAGGGAAGCAATCATGATGATTGCCTTATCGGTTATTGTTGCAGCGATTACGGTGTACTTAGTATACGCATTATTAAATCCAGAAAAGTTTTAATTAGGGGGAATCATTCATTATGATTTGGGTTGCAGTCATTATTACAATGCTCTTGTTTATTTTAGTAGCAAAGCCAACGGGGATTTATTTAGAGAAAGCCTTTCAAGGTAGCAAAATGCTAGATAAAGTATTCGGGCCTTTTGAGAAACTTATTTTTAAAATTACAGGTGTAAAAGGATACAATCAAACGTGGAAACAGTATGCATTATCATTAGTTCTACTCAACGGATTTATGATTGTCGTTGTATATTTCATTTTTAGATTACAAGGTGTATTGCCATTAAATCCAGCGCATATTGAAGGGATGGAGCCTACGCTCGCTTTTAATACAGCGATTAGTTTTATGGCTGATACAAACTTACAACATTACAGCGGTGAAAATGGTTTATCTTATTTATCACAATTAATCGGGATTACATTTTTAATGTTTGCGGCACCAGCAACGACGTTAGCGATTGTTATGGCTTTTATAAGAGGACTTGCTGGAAAAGAACTTGGCAACTTTTTCGTTGATTTTACGAGGGCGTTAACGAGAGTGTTTCTTCCTATCGCATTTATTGCAGCGTTAGTCTTTGTCGCACTTGGTGTACCACAAACGTTAGATGGGGCGGTTACAGCACAAACGATTGATGGAGCAAAACAAAGTATTTTACGAGGGCCTGTTGCATCATTCGTTTCTATTAAGGAACTTGGGAATAACGGCGGTGGATTTTTCGGGGCAAACTCTACACATCCTTTTGAAAATCCAGGACAAATGAGTAATATTTTGCAAATGATGCTTATGATGTTATTACCAACAGCACTTCCATTTACGTACGGACGAATGGTAGGAAATAAAAAACAAGGGCGTATCCTTTTCGTTTCACTATTCATGGTGTTTTTACTAGGATTTATAACGATTACGACATCTGAACTAAACGGGAATCCGGCATTAAATGGAATGGGTATCGAACATGTACAAGGAAGTACAGAAGGGAAAGAAGTACGATTTGGAACAGTATTCTCTTCACTATACGCAACAGTAACGACAGCTGCTGAAACAGGGGCCGTTAATACGATGCATGATACGTTAACGCCAATTGGCGGTTTAGTTCCACTCGTAAATATGATGTTGAATACAGTATACGGCGGTGTTGGAGCGGGCTTTATTAATATTATTATGTATGCAATTATTGCAGTCTTTATATCTGGATTAATGGTCGGAAGAACACCAGAGTTTTTAGGTAAAAAGATTGAAGGTAAGGAAATGAAATTAATTGCAGTAACGATTCTATTTCATCCATTACTTATCTTAGGATTTTCTGCATTAGCTCTTTCAACAAGTTTAGGAACGGATGCGATTTCTCATTCCGGTTTTCACGGTTTAACGCAAGTTGTATATGAATACACATCGTCAGCTGCGAATAATGGATCTGGATTTGAAGGATTAGCAGATAATACACCGTTTTGGAATATTACGACTGGTTTAGTTATGTTTTTAGGACGCTATTTCAGTTTAATTACGATGCTAGCTGTAGCAGCTTCATTGAAAGAGAAGACGGTAGTACCAGAAACAGTCGGAACGTTCCGTACGGATAATGGTTTATTTGGAGGAATCTTTATTGGAACGATTGTAATTGTTGGTGCATTAACATTTTTCCCGATGTTAGTACTTGGCCCAATTGCAGAATTTCTTACATTGAAGTAATGGAGGGTAAATAATGAGACCGGTAGTAGTAAAAGAAAAACAATTGAACGATTCACAAATACATGCTGTAGAAGATGAAGTTAGACAAGCGAAAACGTTGGATCGTGATATCGTGACGCATGCGATGAAACAATCCTTTGCGAAATTGAATCCGAAAGTAATGATAAAGAATCCGATTATGTTCATTGTGGAAATTGGGTTTATCATTACGTTCATTTTATCTTTTCTCCCAAGCAGTTCTAGTAGTGTACCAGGATGGTTTAATATAACAGTTTCTCTCATTCTATTATTTACAGTTTTATTTGCTAACTTTGCAGAAGCGTTAGCTGAAGGCCGTGGTAAAGCGCAAGCCGATTCTTTAAAACAATCGAAGAAAGATGTGTTTGCAAATGTCGTAAAAGAAAATGGAGACATTGTTCAAGTTTCAGCAACTGATCTGAGAAAAGGTGACGTTGTTATCGTAAAACAAGGGGAAATGATTCCAAATGATGGTGAAGTAATAAAAGGGTTAGCGTCTGTCGATGAATCTGCAATAACAGGAGAATCAGCCCCTGTTATAAAGGAAGCGGGTGGCGATTTTTGTTCCGTAACAGGCGGAACGATGGTCGTAAGTGATGAGATTACAATTGTTATTACAAGTAATCCTGGAGAATCATTTATTGATAAAATGATTTCATTAGTAGAAGGGGCTGCTCGTCAAAAAACGCCGAATGAGATTGCTTTAAATACAGTATTAACGAGTTTAACGCTTATTTTCTTAATCGTTGTTGTGACGTTGCCAATTTTCACGAATTATTTAGGGTTTCAAATTGATACAGCTGTACTTGTAGCATTGTTAGTTTGTTTAATTCCAACGACAATTGGTGGGTTATTATCGGCAATTGGTATAGCTGGGATGGACCGGGTGACAAAATTTAACGTGTTAGCGATGTCAGGGAAAGCAGTAGAAGCTGCGGGCGATATTAATACAATTATTTTAGATAAAACAGGTACGATTACTTTCGGGAACCGAATGGCACATACACTGCTTCCAGTAGGAAATGAAACGATTGAGCAAGTTGGAAAGTGGGCTGCTATTAGTTCTGTTTTAGATGAAACACCAGAAGGCCGATCTGTTATAGAATATGTGCAAACGAAATCTATATCATATAATCGAGAACTTGCAGAACAAGGGGAGTTCGTTCCGTTTAAAGCAGAAACAAGAATGAGTGGTGTCGATTTACAGGACGGAACGAAAGTGAGAAAAGGTGCTGTAGGTAGCGTGATTGAATGGGTTCGATCACAAGGTGGAAAGATTCCAAAAGATGTGAATCAAAAAGCAGATTTCATTTCAAAAGAGGGTGGAACACCACTTGTAGTGGCAGTAGATGATCGTATTTACGGTTTAATTTATTTAAAGGATACGGTAAAACCTGGTATGCGTGAGCGTTTTGAACAATTACGTCAGATGGGGATTAAAACGGTTATGTGTACAGGGGATAACCCATTAACAGCAGCAACAATTGCAAAAGAAGCAGGTGTAGATGAATTCGTTGCCGAGTGTAAACCAGAAGATAAAATTGCAGTTATTAAAGCAGAGCAAGATAAAGGGAAGCTTGTAGCGATGACAGGTGATGGTACAAATGATGCGCCGGCGTTAGCGCAAGCCGACGTTGGATTAGCGATGAATAGTGGTACGACAGCAGCGAAAGAAGCGGCGAACATGATTGATCTAGACTCGAATCCAACGAAAATTATTGAGGTTGTAGGAATTGGTAAGCAATTGTTAATGACGCGCGGGGCGTTAACAACGTTTAGTATTGCGAATGATATAGCAAAATATTTTGCAATTATTCCAGCGATGTTCACACTTGCGATTCCGCAAATGGAAGCATTGAACATTATGAAATTAACGTCACCACTGTCAGCAATTTTATCAGCATTAATATTTAACGCTGTTATTATTCCATTACTTATTCCATTAGCGATGAAAGGAATCGCATATAAACCGATGAGCTCTAATGCATTGCTTAGCAGAAACTTACTCATTTACGGGCTTGGCGGGGTTATCGTTCCGTTCATTGGAATTAAGGTAATTGATATGATTGTCGGCTTGTTCATATAAGGAAGAGGGGAAAAAGATGGCGAAGAAACAAAGTATACTATCACCAATTATTCGTATTACTTTTACATTTTTAGTTTTGTGCGGCCTCGTATACCCGCTTATTGTAACTGGTATTGCACAAGCGGTAATGAAGGATAATGCGGATGGAAGTCTTATATATAATGATAAGGATGAAATAGTTGGTTCGAAGTTAATCGGTCAAAATTTCACAGATCCACGTTATTTTCATGGACGTGTCTCTAGTATAGAATATAAAGCAGAAGCATCTGGTTCAAATAACTATGCACCGTCTAATCCAGATTTAGAGAAACGAGTAGAGAAAAGTATGGAAGACTGGAAGAAACAAAATCCAACCGTTCCAGTTACAGAAGTACCGATAGACTTAGTGACGAATTCAGGTTCAGGGCTTGATCCTGACATTAGTCCAAAGGCAGCGTCTGTGCAGGTAGATCGCATCTCTAAATTAACGAATATTCCGAAAGAAAAGTTAAATCAATTGATTAAGGAACAAACAGAAGGTGCTGCCCTCGGTTTATTTGGAGAAGATCGCGTAAACGTCTTAAAGTTAAACTTAGAATTACAGAAATTAATGAAATAGTAACAGTACTACCTCAATCTAACGGATTGAGGTAGTGTTGTTTCGCAAGAAGGGTTGTGAGTGTTTTGTATGCGGATGATTATAAACCGACGTTTCAAAGGCGAACGCCAGAGGAATATTTAGAATACATTCGTCAACAAAATCGTGGAAAATTAAAGCTATACGTAGGGGCTGCCCCAGGCGTAGGGAAAAGTTATAAAATGCTTTTTGATGCACGAGAGATGAAAAAAGACGGCATTGATATTGTAATTGGTTTAATTGAAACACATGGTAGAAAAGAGACGGAAGAAGCAATTGCTGATTTAGAAAAAGTTCCTTTAAAAGAAATAGAGTATAAAGGAAAAGTATTTTATGAACTTGATGTAGAAGGAATTATAAAGCGTGGCCCGCAAGTAGTTGTAGTGGATGAACTTGCACATAGTAACATTCCTGGGTCTAAAAATAAGAAGCGTTACATGGATGTGCAAGAATTGTTAGATGCCGGTATATCTGTATTATCTGCGTTTAATATTCAACATTTAGAAAGCGTTCATGACATTGTAGCTCAAATTACGAATGTAAAAGTACGGGAACGTATTCCAGATTTTATTTTACAAAAAGCAAATGAAATTCAGCTCGTTGATGCAACGCCTGAGGTATTAAGGAAGAGATTAATAGATGGAAAGATATATAAGGAAGAAAAAATTCAGCAGAGCTTACAAAATTTCTTTACGCTTAATAATCTAGGGGCACTTAGGGAATTATCACTTCGAGAAGTTGCTGATGATATGGACGAGAAAATTAGCCAAACAGTAATAGAACCAATTGGCGTAAAAGAAAAAATTCTCGTTTGTGTACAATACAGTTCAACAGCGGAGAAATTAATAAGACGGGGATGGCGCATGGCTGATCGGTTAAATGCTGAATTGTACGTATTAAACGTTGAGAGGGAAAATATAGATTCTATTTCAGCTGGAAAAAAGCAGACGATTGAAGAGTGGAAATCGTTAACCAATCAATTTGATGCGAGTTTTGTATTAGAAGAAGCAAAAGGAAGAAAACCAGCTGATGTTATTATCGAAGTTGCCCAGAGACTACAAGTAACACAAGTTTTACTCGGACAATCTGCAAGAACAAGGTGGGAAGAAATACGAAAAGGTTCTATTGTAAATGAAATTATGAGACAAACAAAGTATATTGATATTCATATTGTTGCGGATCAAAGAGCTTAAATAGAGCCCACCTTTCGGGGGCTCTATTTTGCCTTTTGTGCGGTAGAGAAACGTAACATTTTTATTGCGTATAAAACTATAAGTAGAAATGTAACTGCTCCTATAAAGAAAATCCAAAAGTAATTTTGATTAAATAAAAGAAACCCACCTACAATAGGTCCTGTACCCATGCCAAAATAGCGAATGAAGTTGTACATACCGATAGCTGTTGCGCGTTCTTGTACGAATTCTTCCGTTAATAAAGTAGTGTGAGTTGGCATAGAAAGTCCCATGCTAAAACCGTATAAAGAGGTAACGATAATGAAGGTTGGGATATTGTTGCTATATGCTAAAGAGAATAAAGTGATACATATAATATTGAAGAAACTAGTGATGAATAAAGCTTGCTTTGTTGTGAACTGTTTTTGCAAAAATTTGTAGCAATAACTTCCTAACATAATAGAAAGGGACATTGGTACAAACATAAGACCAATTTCACTTGCGTGTAGATGATATATATTTGTTAATATGCTAGGCAAAAAAAACAGGAAACAGAAATACATACAAAATTGAATAAAGCCAATAAGTGTAATAGAAAATCCAGTTTTATTTTTTAAGATAAGCCAGTAATTCTTTTTTACTTTAGGTTGTTTAATTACATTTGGTTTTGTTTCTGGAAGTAGTGAAATGTTTATAATTAATAATATGATGCCAATTGTAGATAAAAACAGAAATACAGATAAGTGGCCGTGTATACTGCCGAGATAACCACCTATAAGAGGGCCGATCGCAGGTGCGAGAGCAAGTAACATTTGATAAAGGCTCATCGCTTCTCCGCGTTCTTTTCCTTCAAATAAATCACCGATAATCGTTGCTGCAACTACAGGTATAGCCGCTATTCCTATAGCTTGAACAGCTCTAAAAAATAGAAATAAGTAAATGTTTGGTGAGAAAGCACAACCAATTGAGCCGATTGTACTAATAATTAAACTAGGGATAAGGACAGATTTTCTTCCTTTTGTATCAATTAAAGGTCCGTATATGAGCTGCATAATCGCAAGAATGAATGTGAAAAGTGAAACGGTTAAACTTACAAGATAAAGAGAAGTATGAAACGAATTTTGAATCATCGGTAAGATCGGTGTGTAAATATTTTGAGCGAAGGAACTGAGTAAGGCACTCATACAGACAACATATAAAATGAAATTCAGTTTGGTTTTTTCCATAATGCTAACCTCCTTATTTTTAGTTTCCTAGGAAACTAAATTTATTTTAACATGATTTTCTCACTTGTAAACATGGAGAAATGATTTTAAAATGGTATATAGTTAAATTGTTTCTTTGGAAACTTAGGAGGCGAATGGATTGGAACGTACAGCGAAACAAATGGAAATAATTTCGGATATTCGTACACTTTTTCATAAAAAAGAAGAGCATTTGAAAGAAAATAATGAGAAGTTTCTTCGTGAAACAGGTGTAAGTGGTATGTCTTTATCTGAGTTACATGTTATCGAGTGTATCGGACAAAATGGTCTCATGAATGTAACGGCTATTACGACAGAAATGGGAATGACGAAGGGCGCGATCTCTAAAATTTGTACAAAGTTATTTCAAAAGCAGTTCGTTGAGAAGATGCAAATGTTAGATAATCAAAAAGAAATTTTCTTCCGCTTAACGGAAAGAGGAAATGAAATATATAAAGCTCATGAAAAGTTGCATAAACAAGCGGAAGAAAAGTGGCTGTTACTTTTAGATGGATATACGAAAGAAGAGCAAGATTTTATTCAAAGGTTTATAAAGGATGTCTCTGATCATTTGGAAATATAATTGGAAGAAAAAATACTTTTTTCTCAAGCCTTTTGAATATAATTTCTGAAAGAACTCATATATAATAGAAAAAGATACTTAACATAGTGAATAATTAAAGAGTCAATATATATAGAGGAGAGAGTAACATGCTTGAAAATACGGGGTTAGTATTAGAAGGCGGCGGTATGCGTGGTGTATATACGGGCGGGATATTAGAATATTTTATGGAACAAGATTTATATTTTCCATATGTGATTGGTGTCTCGGCTGGTGCTTGTCATGCAGCGTCGTATCTTTCCAGACAAAGAAATAGAAATAAAACAGTCAATATTGATTATGCATCACATCCACAATATTTATCGTATAAAAATTTGTGGAAAAAACGTCAACTATTCGATATGGATTTCATTTTTCATGAAATTCCAGAAAAGCATGTGCCGTTTGATTTTGAAACATACTTCAATAGTCCAGAGCGTTTCCTTGTAGGGACAACAGATTGTGAAACAGGGCAATCTGTTTATTTTGAAAAAGAAGGAACGAATGATGATGCGCTAAATTTATTACAAGCGTCTAGTTCATTGCCTTTCATTGCACCGGTAGTAAATTACCGCGGTAAGCAATTGTTAGATGGCGGGATTTCTGATCCGATTCCAGTTCGTAAAGCGCAAGAAGACGGATTTAAAAAATCAGTCGTTATTTTAACGAGAAATCATGGTTACGCAAAGAAAAAATCAAAGTTTGGATGGGTTGCAGCGAAAGCTTATAAAAAATATCCGAACCTTGTTAACACGATGCTGAATCGTTATGAAGTGTATAATGAAACACTTCACTACATTGAAAAAGAAGAACAAGCTGGGAATTTATTTGTTATTCGCCCAGAAGTGCCGCTTCAAGTAGATCGTATGGAAAAAGATACAGCAAAATTACAAAGTTTATATGAGCAAGGCTATGAGGATGCAAAGAGACAATTTGCAGATTTACAGGCGTTTTTGCAAAAATAAATATTAGGCTGCGGAGAAGAATTTCTCTGCAGTCTTTTTTATTAGTGGTTTCAATACCGAATGTTGGTTATACAAATTTTCGGAATATGGTATAATATGGATAAAGGTATGTAGAGAGGTGATACATATGGAAAATGTATATAAAGGACTTAGACATACTGGATTTACTATGTTGCTTATTTTTGGTGGTGTATTTTTATTTCGTTTGCTCATGCATGATGAAATGTTATTAGATCAGCTTATTGGTTTTAGTATAGGAATGGTAATGATTATTTCATCAGTGTTCATTCAAAAGTATAGTAAAGAATTACAGGTAAATGAGAAATATTAAAGGTTTCTAACCTCTTTTAAGTAGTTTGGTCGTAGAGGAGGTTTTCATTTCTTCTATTATTTATGTATTTAATAATGGAATGGGAGAGCTGATGATAGCAATTTTCTTAGGTGTTATAGCAATAGCGAACGGTCTTCTGCTCCTTGCGTTGAAAGTAGTTCGTGTGATTGTTGCAAAAGGAAAGTAGCGCATCGAATTCGATGCGCTACTTTTTATCCCGCTATTTGCCCGTAAAAGCCTTCACTTTATTTACGCTTCTTTTTAATAAATGAAAAGGCTAAAGCAGCAATTAAAATACTGCCTTTAATGATATCTTGTGCATAATAAGGAACGTTCATCATTGTAAGGCCGTTTAATATGATCCCGATTAATACGGAACCAAGAAATGTTCCGATGACATTTGGTTTCTTAGCACCGAACATTGCATAACCGATATAGGCAGCGGCAACTGCATCCATTAATAATGGGGCGCCAGCTGAAACTTGTCCTGTGCCAACGCGGCTACATAGAATAATTCCGCCAATAGAGGCAAGTAAACCGCTAATCATATAGGCATATACACGGTAACGATCAGTAGGAATACCAGCTAGTCTAGCAGCTTCTCGATTCCCACCTGTCATATAAAAGAAACGACCGTACGTTGTTTTTTCTAAAAATACATATGCAATCAAAACGACAATAAGCATGATAATGACAGGGACTGGAATTCCTAAGACAGAACCTTGACCGATAAATAAAAAGGATGGAATAAAATGTCCTTTGGCACCAGACATTCCTTCATAAATAGAAGATCCTTTTGAAAATGTTAAGTGTAGTCCATTCACGATATACATAATACTTAATGTAGCTAGTAAATCTGGTAGTTTAATTCGGATAACGAGTAGTGCATTTAATAATCCAACTAATAGCCCACAAAGAATAGGAACAAGGAGTGTGACTAATAGTTCTTGTCGATATAAAACGAGACAGGAAGCAGCTGCAATGGTTGCTAAACTAGCGGTAGAGCCGACTGATAAATCAAACCCATCTACAATTAATGTAAAGGTAACACCAATTGCAAGTAACGTTACGATAGAAATGGAGCGTAAAATATCACTAATATTGTTGTACGTTAAAAAAGAATCGTTGACGATAGAGAAGAAAATTGTAACACCTATAATGATAGCAATCGTACTAAATTGATAAAAAAGATGAGTAGGTAAATATAGTTTCTTAGTTTTTGTTTTATGAACGAGATTCAATGGAATAACTCCCTTCAGATAAATGTAAAAGCTGTTCAGGAGATAGTTCGTTTGGTAAGTATTCACCTACAAATTCTCCGTTTGCCAGTATAAGAATGCGATCAGCGATATGTAGTGCTTCATCTTGTTCTCCTGTGAAGTAAATTACGGAACTCCCGTTTTCAGTAATGTTACGAATGAATTGAAAAATGTCTTGTTTTGCAGCTATGTCTACACCTTTAGTTGGCTCGTCTAAAAGAAAGAGATTCGGTTTGAATCCATGCCACTTTGCAATCGAGACTTTTTGTTGATTTCCACCGCTAAGTGAATGAATAAAGGCTTTTGGGTCATTCGGTGAAATGCTGAAAGAAGAAATTGCCGCAGTAGCATTATTTAATTCGGTTTGTTTTCGTCTCCAACCTGATTGGTGTAAATTCGTGTGGCTTATAATATCTTCCGAAAGAAATACGCCTTGTTTTCTTCTTTCTTCTGGTACAAGTGCGATTTTCGCTTTAATCGCATCTCGCGGTGTTTTAATCGTTATATTTTGACCGTTTATTTCTGCGTGATAAGTATGATGAGCACCAAATAACGTTTCAGCAAGTGTTGTTTTGCCACTGCCAATTAATCCGTATATCACAACAGTTTCACCTTTCCGTACGGTGAGAGAAAGGGGAGAATGGTTTTTGTGTAATGGAAGTTCTTGTACTTTAAAGAATTCTTCGTTCCCTCGTTTTGGTGCTGCATTAATAGGAAGTGTAAGTTGTTTTCCAGTCATCGATTCTACAATTTGTTGATCTGTAACCTTTGTAATCGCATCAGAAAGTGCGACTTTACCATTATGTAATACAGTTACATCATCCGCGAAATTTCGAATCTCTGATAAACGATGAGAAATTAAGATGATGCCAATTCCTTTTGATGTTAAATCTTTTAATAGTTGCCCGAAGGTTTCAATTTCTTTCGGTCCAAGAGAAGAAGTAGGCTCATCTAATAAAAGATAATTTGTATTGTTGGATAAAGCTCTTGCGATAAGAAGTAATTGTTTTTCATGTAATGAGCAGTTTGAAACATCTTCAAAAATATTTAAATCAGCCTGTACAGTTTGCAAATGTTGTTTAGCGAGTGCGACTAATTTTGACTTTGAAAATAGTACTTTATTTTGCATTGCTAAATGATCGATAAGTACATTTTCTAATACAGATAATCCCGGAATAAGTCCGTGGTCTACTTCTTGTGTTACGAAAGAAATACCGTGCTTTTTTGCATCGCGTGGCGAAGGAAAGGAAACAGACTGATTATCAATTTTTATATCGCCAGCAACTGGTTGAATTTCACCAGTTGCTATTTTCAGTAGAGTACTTTTCCCAGCACCGTTCATTCCTAGTAGGGCATGAACTTTTCCTTTTTGAATATGGATAGAAACATCTTCTAGAACAGGTGTAGCGGCATGATAAGAATGTGTAATGTTTTGAAGAGAGAATGTCATCATTTTTTCTCCTTCTCTAATTTTTTCATCCAAGGAGAATACGCATCTTTCGAGTCTCCCCAACCGTTTATATGTTTTGATAATTGATCCATTGTTATATTTTCTTTTGGTAAACTATTTTTCTTTACTAAATAAGGTTCTAGTGAATAAATATCTGGCGTTTGTTCACCGGCAATTTTTTTGTATAAGAATCGTACTTGAACTTTCCCTACTTCAGCTGGATCCGTTGCAGCCGTAGCAGACCAAGGTGAGTTTTCTTTTTGCATAAGTTGTAAATCTTCATTACTTAAGTCAATGCTGTATACTTTTATATCTGTACGACCAGCTTGTTCAAGTGCTTTAACAGCTCCTTTAGCAAACTCATCCCACGAAGCGAAAATGGCTTGTAAATCTCCTTCTTTCGGATATTTTTTTAGTAAAGCTTCTACTTGTGTTTGTGTATCAAGTGGTGTGTTATTACTAGCAGTACCGAATCGCGCAACTTCTTTTATATTTGGATACCGTTTATAAAAAGCATCAATGATAACGTTACGACGTTCCATTGGAGCAAATCCGCCAACCCATACGACTGCGATATTTCCTTGTCCATTCAAATCTTCTGCTAACGTTTTTAATGATTTCCATGCAAGACTATAGTCATCTTGATCAATAATCGTTACACCTGGTAAGCGTAGATCGTTATCAAACGCGACTACGGGAATGTTCGCCTGTAACGCTTTTTCTACCCCAGGTTTTAATGCTTCAGATCGGCCATGATCAATTAAAATACCATCCACTTTTGAATTAATAGCAGTATCTAAATTTGCAGCCATTTTTGCTAAATCGTTATCAGAATTGTAGACTTGTACACTACCGCCAAATAGCTCGACTTGTTTTTTGACGCCCTCAATATATTGAGAGGAAAAAGTTCCGATAGACATTTGCATAATTAATGCGATTTTTAATGGCTTTTTTATTTGCTTTGGAATTTCTGTTTGTAAATGATTTTCAACTGTTGTAGTTACTTTTTTCACCGTTTGTTGCTTTTGTGAAGAGATAGCATCTTGTTCATTTGTACAAGCCGTCAATGTAAGTAATAGAAAAATAAGTACGATGGAACACAATTTTTTCATAAAAAAATCCCTCCTAAACTAAGAAGAGAGGGGAGGGAGTGAAAATAAAAAACGCCTTTTCATATAGAAAAGACGTCTTATCATATTACTCTTATCTTTCAACACAACGTGTTGTAAGAATTAGCACCGTGCCCATAAATGGGTCGGTTGCCGGGCTTCGTAGGGCTCATCCCTCCACCTGCTCTTGATAAGACATCGAATATTTAACTATTTTGAATTATTCCATGATTCTGTACAGTTGTCAAATGTTTTTTGAAAATAAAAAATCCCTCAGAAAGAGGGATTTTAATGTGGTAAGAATATCAATTGATAAGCGAACAAGATTCCGAATACATACACAAGTGGGTGAACAGAACGGAATTTACCTTTTGCCACTTTCATAAGTGGGTATGAAATAAATCCAAGTGCGATACCTGTTGCGATACTTGATGTAAGTGGCATGCTTAAGATTACTAAGAATGCTGGGAATGCTTCATCAAATGAATCCCAATCGATGTGGCGAACTGAACCCATCATAAGACTACCAACGATAATTAGTGATGGTGCAGTAATAGCTGATACACCAGATACAGCGCTCACTAATGGTCCAAAGAAAGCTGCTAATGCGAATAGAACAGCTACTGTAACTGTTGTTAAACCAGTACGGCCACCAGCTGCAACACCAGCAGAAGATTCAATGTAAGCTGTTGATGGTGTTGTTCCGAACATAGAACCGATTGTTGCTGAGAATGAGTCAGATAGAAGAGCTCGTCCTGCTTTTGGAAGCTTTCCGTCTTTCATAAATCCACCTTGTTGCGCAACGCCAAGTAGTGTACCTGTTGTATCGAATAGTGTAACAAGGAAGAATGAGAATACAACGCCGTATAATCCGTAGTTAATTACATCAGATACAGCAGTAATTGGATTTGATACGATAATTCCTTCTGGTAATCCAGGCATTGATGTAACACCGTTTGAGAACGTTAATTGTCCTGTGAAGAAAGCGATAAGACCAGTTAATAGCATGCCGATAAATAGCGCACCATTTACATTTAAAGACATAAGGACAATTGTAATTCCAAGTCCAGCTAATGCTAGTAGAACTGGAGCAGAGTGAAGATCACCAAGTCCAACTAAGTTTGCATCGTTTTTTGTAACGATACCTGTTAAACGTAAACCGATAAAGGCGATAAATAGTCCGATACCAGCAGTAATTGCGTGTTTTAAGTTTTCAGGAATGGCTTCCATTAATTTTGTACGGAAAGATGTGAATGATAACAAAATTAAAATCATACCTGCTACGAATACAGCAGAGAATGCAATTGCGAAAGTCATGCCTTCATGAGCTTTTACAACAGAGTAAGAGAAGTAAGCATTTAATCCCATACCTGGTGCAATTGCGATTGGTAAGTTTGTAAAGATCGCCATAAATAATGTTCCGACAACAGCAGCGATAATGGTTGCTGTAAATGCTTGTTCAAATGGAACACCTGCATCCCCAAGGATAACAGGGTTTACGACAATGATATATGCCATTGTTAAGAAGGTAATAATACCTGCCATAATTTCAGTTTTAATAGAAGTTTTATGTTTTGAAAGGTTAAACATATAAACATCCTTTCTGTTTACGAATAATTTTCACAACAGTTATATATAATATTCGTTTTTTAACTATTTTGCAATAGTTTTGTATAAAAAGTTTACAACAATTCATATTTTGTGTCTTAAATTCGAATATTAATCGTAAAACTATGTGTGAATTGTAGTTTTTTATTGTGCACATGATAAGGAAAAGGAGCTGAAGGAAGTTATGCCACAGCAAAAAAGCTTTTTAACAATGCCAGCCCAACATCAAAATAAACAGCCTGGTATTGAATCATTAATGAATCCACTTCCGCAGTTTGAAGATCCCAATTATAAGGGAAGTGAAAAGTTAAAGGGGAAGAATGTGTTAATTACAGGGGGAGATAGCGGGATTGGACGAGCTGTTTCCATCGCTTTTGCAAAAGAGGGTGCAAATATTGCAATTGCTTATTTAGATGAGGAGGAGGATGCGAATGAGACGAAACAACGTGTTGAAAAAGAAGGTGTAAAGTGTGTATTACTACCGGGAGATTTAAGTAATGAACAACATTGTAAAGATATTGTGGAAGAGACTGTTTCGCAGTTAGGTGGTTTAAATATTGTTGTGAATAACGTCGCACAGCAATATCCGCAGCAAGGACTAGAATATATTACAGCAGAACAGCTAGAAAAAACATTCCGTATTAATATTTTTTCTTATTTTCACGTTACGAAAGCAGCACTTTCTCACTTCAAACAAGGGGATGTCATTATAAATACGGCGTCTATCGTTGCATATGAAGGAAATGAAACTTTAATTGATTATTCTGCAACGAAAGGAGCTATCGTTGCTTTTACAAGATCTCTCTCTCAATCGTTAGTGCAAAAAGGAATTCGTGTAAATGGTGTTGCGCCAGGCCCGATTTGGACACCTCTTATTCCATCGAGCTTTGGTGAGAAGAAAGTGTCACAGTTTGGAAGCAATGTTCCGATGCAAAGACCTGGTCAGCCATATGAATTAGCACCAGCATACGTATACTTAGCATCGGACGATTCATCTTATGTTACGGGGCAAATGATACATGTAAACGGAGGCGTTATCGTAAATGGATAGTTTTCATTTATAAGAGCAAAGTAAAGCTAATTGCATTTATTATGATGTTAGTGCTAGGGAGGATTTAGATGAAAAAAGTATTGTTTATCGTAATCCTATTTTTCTGCCTACCAGCTAGCGTTTTTGCTAATACAGATCATTTAATATTAGTTAATCTTACGACGAATCAGCTGTCTTTCTTTGAAGAAGGAAACTATACGAGAACGTTTCCGATAACGACTGGAAGAGATCGTACACCTACGCCAGAAGGTAATTTTTGTATTATAACTAAATATAAAAATAAAGAATACCATCGAAAAAAGATACGTGGTGGTGCACCAAACAACCCTCTCGGTACGAGGTGGCTTGGACTAGATAAAAAGGAATATGCGATTCACGGGACAAATCGGGAATGGACGATTGGAAGTAGGGAATCAAATGGTTGTATTCGCATGCATGACAAGGATATACAATGGTTATATGACCGAGTACAATTACAAACAAAAGTAATCATTTCTCGTTTTCATATGAGTCCGGAATATGAGGCAAATACACTTGGTTATCGTGTTGTGAGTTGGAATGGTCGTAAAGTAGAAGAAGAGCAAATAGGAATACTTACGTTAGTAGATCGCGCGGATATATATTGGCAAGAACCGAATGGGCAGTTAACAAAAGTGAAAACGGTATTGCCGAATGAAAGATATACGGTGTACTCAAAACGAAAAAATGGAATATATTATATAGGAAACAATTTGTATATTGTAGATGAAACAGGAGAAAAAATTCGTTACGAGCAAATTCCTACTTCGACTTTAAGTAATATATATAAACGGAAATACAATGTTCCGTAATAGCTACCGTTTTATAGGCGGTAGCTTATTTCTACTTGGAGTTTAACTGCAACTATTGTATTTTGCTGAATATAATACAATACAGATAGGGGGCGGTTACATTATGAAAAGCGAATTTGCATTTAAAGTTTTCTTAGTAACGACCTGTTTATTCATTGTGTATTTGTATGCGTTTCTCGTCTTTTCCTTTTATGTTCCATATGTTGATTTAATATTGTTCTTCGGATTTATTTGGGCTTTTGTAAAAGCAAGGGAAGGAGAAAAGAGTATATATAGGCGCATTACCCTATGTGGGACGGTTGTCCTCGTTATTTTGTACTTTTTTATCATGCACGATTTTTGGAGGGGAATGTAAAAAAGCATACGATTCATCGTATGCTTTTTATGTTTAATATTTTGGTTTAAATGTATGGCAACAAGTTTCTACACTCGTTGCTACAGAGCTTTCTAACGTCTCGTTTGTTAAAACCGCGCTTGTATACGAATCATTTTCAGTTTGACCAGCTTCATCTGCATCAGGCTGAACGATGATAGCACTTGCTTGACAAAAGTTACCTTGTCCCCAAAATGAGCAATTGGAAACAGAGCATTTTACTTCTGGCATAAAACCCCCTCCTTATACATTAGTGTGAGGTTTTACGCCCATTTCATGTGTAGAAGGAGTTTCCTTTTCTCGTTATTTCTTCGTTTGCTCAAGCCATTCTTTTAATTTGTCTTTCGATTGTTCGCCGCTAATACGGCTCACTTCTTTACCATCTTTAAAATGAATGATTGTTGGTGTACCTTGAATTTTATATTCATCCCAAGGAGCATCTAATTTTTCAATATCCATAACTTTCATATCAACATTCAAGTCTTTAGCCATCGGTACTACGACAGGAGATAATTTTTGGCAATGAACGCAAGATGTTTGATAAAAGTATACTGTTTCTTCTTTTTTCTCTTTTAAATTCTTTTGGAGATCTGAAAGAGAGATTTTATTTGTGTAGTAGTCAGCACCATCTGTTTGACTACCAGTAGCATTATCAATTTTTTGGCTAGTTGAAGCATTTTTTTCTTCCATTTGTGTGACAGCGAAAATTGCTACAAACAAGGCAATAATAATACCGCCAAATATAAGCATTTTTTTCATTCTTTCATCTCCTTATTTGTTTTTGATTACGATAAAGCTACAAACAGCGATTGTGATAAAGCCGATAAGTGCTAAAAACGGGATGGTCACAAAGCCGAACCAGTTTATGTATTCTCCCGTACAAGGTACGCGGCCGCAAGCTGCCCCAGCAGCTGAAAATGCTGCGATTTTTTGAATTGCATAGTGATATAAAGAAATACAAGCACCAATACTTGCGATTGGTAAAGAATAACTTGCAATGCGATAGTCTTTCTTTACTACAGCGATACCAAGCCATAAAACAAATGGATACATAAAAATACGCTGATACCAACAAAGGACACAAGGCTCAAATTTCATGATTTCGGAAAAGTATAGACTTCCTAATGTAGCAATAAATGAAGCTCCCCATGCAGTAAGTAAAGCATATTCTTGCTTTTTTTCTCGTCCCATATTTTATACCTCACTTATAATAGTTACATACTAAATTATAGTATGAAGTAGTAGGGAAAAGAAAGAGAAAATATGTTTATCAATAAAAGTTTTATAAGGAGAAACATTTATTGATATCAACATTTTAAAAAGCGCCATTCTCATAAAGAGAATAGCGCTATATTTTACATTTGAATTTGCTCTACTTCTTCTACATGTGACTTTTGAGATGCGTGGTCAATATATTGAAATAGGAGCTGCAATTGTTTATCAACTTCTGGTAGCTCTTTACTGTATTGATAAGCATGTAAAAAATGCTCAATACGCTTAGAAAATAATTGATCGTTCGTCTGAACCATGAGAACGAGTAATTTATCCCAATTACAGCAATACGTGTAATAGAGAGCTTTATCATAGTCGTTATATGTTTGCACTGTGTACCCTCCTTACCGAGAGTTATATATAGTGTGTGATAAGTAAGGAGAAATACACTTGAAAGAATTTGTTAAGAAAAAAAGTGAATGAAAAAAAACGAGGTATTTCCTCGTTTTTTAAGCTTTTGGCATTGGCGTAGGTGTTGGTTTGCCATAGCCTTCTTTGTATTTATTGTCAATATAGTTACGAATTTCAAGCGTTGATTTTCCTTTTTGTTTCATCGTAGCTGATTCAACTGCGATTTCTAGGCAATTGACGCAAGTCGTTGCATGGGAATCCCAAACAACTTCACCATTCTTCTTAATTTCACGAATAAAGCAATTTTTATTGTTTTTATGTCCTACACTTTCACCGCAACCGCAGTAACATGGAATCCAATCTAATAGCTCTGCATTTTGTCCAGCGACAGTGTAAATGTCTTTCATTTGTGGATCAAGCTTGTCTAGGAAGGCAGGAAGTGTGTCGACTCCCTTTGTTTTTTCTTGAATGTCAGCTTGCTGCGTGTGCGATGCATGGTCATGCTCTTCTTTTGATTCAGATGATTTTTTTTCATTTGTACTAGTAGCTCCACATCCAGCAAGAATTAAACTCAGTACTGCAAGTAAAGAAAATACATATTTCTTCATACGCTTGTCCCCTTTACACATGTATTAATCAAATTGTATCAAATATCATGGTGTGTCGGGTGAAGATTCTTTCGACTTATTTTTGAAGCGCCACCGCAATGAATGGAATAGAAATAAGACTGGGATATAAGCGTATACAATATATAAACCAGCTTGAGACAGTACTGTATTCAATGTATTGATACTTTCGCGGTTTGTGAAATACAAGGATGAAATAAATATAGTTGCGATAAAAAATGGCAGTGTAATGTTAAATGGTATGCGAAAAGATTTCTTAGTAATGCAACAAGAAGACCAAATCGTTAAACAAAGGTTAGGTAAAATAATTAGATACCATAAGAAAATAATAATGTACTCAAACCTTTGGATAAAAGGAACCTTAATTATTTTTAGCATCGTTAATGTTGGCCAAATTGTATGATGTAGTTGCCCTTGGCTATAGTACATAAGGGACACAATCGCTAATATTACGTATAGAATGGTTGTAAAAGCAATACCGCTATGTGCCCATTTATTTAACGATTTTCCTTTTTTAATAAATGGATAAAAGATAAGGATTGCTTCAAATCCAAGAAATTCTAATGCAGATGCTTTCGCTGAAGTTAAAATGTCTAAAGGTGAATGAGCGAGAATTGGGAAAATGTTACGGACATGTGCGTATTTCATTGGGAAAACTAAGAAAAGTAGTACGAAAATCGGTATTATGACACCCCAAAAACATATTCCTGTTACAGAACGAAAGCCGCCTCTAATTATGTAATAAGTTACAAGTAAAAATAGTAAAGTTAATTTCCACGGTTTAATTGTAGGAAAGACCCAAACTTGAATGACTTCAATATATGTACGAAGAACAGTAAGACAAAATAATAGAAGGTATGCGGCAAAACATACGGAAAAAAATGTTCCAATCCACTTTCCAAAACATGTCGTATGAATATTCATTAAATCATTATCTTTTTCTAACATTTTAAGCATACAAAATAAAACGATATGAGTTGCAATACCAGCGATAATAAGAGAAATCCAAGCATCATAACCGGCATATTGCGCAATAATTCTTTGGTACCCTAACACACCTACTCCAATTTGAAGGGAGTGTAATAGAAGGAATGTGAAATAAGGGGAAACAGTATGTGTTTTATCTTGTTCAGCCATTATAGCACCTCCACTATTCTCCGATACCAGATTGCACGACATTGATTTGCACATGAACAGCAACGTCTACATTAGGGTACATTTCTTGAATTTGTTTTATAGTCCATTTTCTTGAATGACTACGAATTTCTTCTCGTATACCTATTGGATCAATTTTTTTTTCTTGGAATTGTTTTATTAATTCGTTTAAATGTTTCTCAAGCGTTTTTTCTACATGTTTTTTTACGTAAGTTACATTTTCGTTCTTAGATAAATCAAGCCAGTCGGGAGCATTTTTTATGAGTCCATTTAATTTTAAGTGAATGTTAACTTTCGGAATATCACCGTTTTGCGAAAGAGAACAAACACTTTTTCCAGATAAGTTTTGAGTAGCGATCAATCCTTTATGCTTACCTTGACGTATTGGAACTTCGTAGCGACCATTTTTCGTTGGGTTAATAAGTAATTTTAATAAAAAAGATTCTTTTTTATCGGTGTACATAACCACTTTATCCTTTTTTAAAAAAGCGAGTCCTTTAATGGAAGCGGACTTGTCTTCATCAACTTTAATATAAGGAAGAAATGGATCGCATCCTGATGAATAAAAGTTATATAAAAAAATATTTAAAGCTGTCCGCGGGATTGTCTCGTTTTTTATATTTTGCTCCAGTAAATCAGATAGATAAAGTGATCCATTTGTTTTAACATGTTTAAGTAATTCTTCTGCTGAACCATCTACCAGTGCTAGCTGTACATCGCGGCCAATGTTAGGGTCACGTTGTAAGTTGTTAATAACATCTCCAATTCCACGTTCACCAAATGCTTTCCCAAATAGGACAACACGCATTTGACCTATAGCGATCGTATGTGGCGATTTTGCGTTTAGAAGGGACGATATAGTTTCAATTGTACCTGCATGAGTTGATTGAGTTTCTGGTTTCGATTGTACTCCTTTTGTGTAATCGGGATATAAAATTGTCCCGCGAAATTTTTTATCTTTCATTATATCGAATCCACCTACGTGAATCATTCGCTGTGTATCAACTATATTTGTTTCTGTACAACCAGATTGAAAAATTAAAATGATAATGGAAAAGCATAATAAAATATTTTTCATTTCTCTTCACCGTCACGTTTTTCTTTCGCTTTGTTTGGGTCATAGCGCCATTTCTTTTTTGGTCTCAGAAAAGAGGCACGCCCAGCAGTTTGACTAAACGGCAAACGAAGGAGTCCTTCTGCTGTCCCTAAACCGCGGAATGGATATAAAGGTAATAAATAAGGTGATCCGAGTGATTTAAGGCGAATTAAATGAGCTAATATGAATACAAATCCGACGATGAGACCAACGCCACCAAACGCTCCAGCTAAAATGATAAGAGGAAATCGTAATATCCGGATTGTAGAAGACATTTTTACTGTCGGTGTTGTAAAAGAAGCAAGCGCAGATAATGCAACCGCAATTAATAAAATCGTACTCGTTAAAGCAGCTTCAACAGATGCTTGCCCAATTACAATTCCTCCAACAATACCAATTGTTTGGCCGACTTTAGTCGGTAAGCGTGCTCCAGCTTCACGCAGTAATTCAATTGTAATTTCTAAAAAAAGAGCTTCCAAAACAGGTGGAAATGGTACATTGGCTCTAGAATAAATAATAGGGCCAAGTAAATCTGCAGGAATCATTTGATAATGATATGTTAATACAGCTGTGTAAATAGCTGAAGAAAATAGAGAGAAAGCTGCTCCAAAAAAACGAACTAATCTAAGAAATGAGCCTGCAATCCATGGTAAATAATAATCTTCTGGCGAGACGAAGAAATCAAGTAACGTCGCTGGTCCAGCTAATGCGTAAGGTGAACCGTCTGTTAAAATAACAACGCCTCCATTCAGTAATGCGTACACAGAGCGGTCTAGCCGCTCTGTAGGTAGTAAAACAGGGAAGGGTGAGTTACTATTATCGCTAATAAACTGTTCAATCATAGTTGCATCAAAAGGAACATCAAAGTCAACGTCTTGTAAGCGCTGCATTGCAGTATTGATGTGTTGTTCATTTGTAATGCCTTCGATGTAAGCAACTATAACCTTTGTTTTTGATATAGAGCCAACTATAACTTCTTTGAAAACTAATTGCTCTGTTACTATATTTCGGCGAAGTAAGTGTGTATTTGTATCAATATTTTCAACAAATCCGACTTTTGGACCGATTACACTATATTCATTTTCGGTATCGTTATATAATCGTGTACCTAAAACTGAACTTTCAGCACGAATAAGTGCATATTCTGCTGCTTGGGAATCGTTTGTTATCTGTATGAGTACATACCCAACTAATAATTTTTCACGAATATCATCAATAGAAGGACTGGTGATGATCCCTTCGAGTGTAACGATATTTGCTATGTCACTTATATTTTCAATGCGATCTAATTCTCTTTTTATAGGTGTTAAAATGAATCGATTAATGAGGAGTGATTCAGCTGTAGATTTATAATAAAACAAACATAGTGTCCCATCTTCTACGATGTTATAAGAAACGAAATCACTAGATTCTTTCATAGTGAGGATAAACTCTGGAATGGAACAGATTGTTTTTTTCTTCTTTTTAGACGATAAACGAAACACTTTCTCACCCCTTACTACATCATTTGTTTATGTTAGTTTTTGGGAAAGACGGGAATTTATACTTCAAAGTTGAAAGTTCATAAAGAAAAGGAAGAGCAGTGAATACCTCTTCCTTTTTTGCGTGTTAATTTGTTTGCTTCTCTTTAATAGACTTCACTAATTTAATCATCTCTGCTCGTATATCTTCTCTTTTAACATTTAATTTTTCCGCGATTTGTTTAATATCCATACCGTCTTTTTTCATTTTTAGTACATCATCAAGAGGGGTATTACTTTTTTGAGAGATGATTGTTAATACCGTGAGCTGACGTAAGCCGATATTATATTCTTTCATTTTTTGTTTTAGTCCATCTGGTGTGGATTTTTGCATAGTTGCTAATTGTTGCAGTAATGCTTTTTTTGTTTCTTTATTCATATGATGCTTTTTAAGCTTACTTGGATCTACACCGAAATGTTGTGCGGTTTTCTCCCAGGATTTATTTTGCTTATAGTAAGCTAAAACGTCCTTAGTTTCTTTTTTGCTGATTCTTGCAATGTGGGCAGCTTTCCAAATTTCATGTTTATTATAGCCGAGTTTTTCGAGCGACTGCATTTCTTCTTCTGAAATAGGTTTATGATGATGCATTGCAACTTCCTTTGGCGTGGTAGCAGAAGCAGGGAAGGTAGATACCCCGCATAATAATGCGGCCATAGTCATACTTACTGCGATTTTTTTGTACATGTAAACTCCTCCTAGATGGATAATGTGGAAAACTTTACACATATCATTTCCATAAAATGTGAAAAACTTGTGAACAAGCTAAGTTTTTTTATTCACAGTAGAAAAAGAAGTTTTTTATATGTTTTCCAACATAAAACATTGATTAATTGTGAAAAACTAGGTTATAATCGAAATTGAAAATCAATATCAATAACAAACTTATACATATAGATGAAAAATAAGGGAGAGAAAAATATGACTACATATACTTCCATCGCAAATGTTATTAAAGAAAGACGATCTGTTCGTACATTTACAGATAAAGCAGTAGACAAAGAATTATTAATTGAACTATTAAACGATGCAACGTGGGCACCAAATCATAAACACCGTGAGCCATGGAATTGTAAATTATACATTGGGGACGGCCGTAAGAAATTAGTAGATGCGGTATTAAACTCTTTCACAGAAGAAGAAAGAGCGAAACGCGGTAAAATTTTATCTGATCGTTTCTTAAGCACACCTGCACAAATCGTTGTATATATGAATGAAGATCCGCGTCAAATTCAGCGTGACGAAGATTACGCTGCAACATGCGCATTTATGCAAAACTTCCAATTGCTTGCTTGGGAACGCGGCTTAGGCTGTGTTTGGAAATCAGGTGGATTAAACTATAATCCATTATTTATAGAAGGAATCGGTTTAACAAGAGGCCAACGTATCGTTGGAATTCTTCATATTGGTTATTTCGAAAAAGCGCCAGAAGGAAAAGCTCGTACACCGATTACGGAGAAGATGGAGATTATTGAAGATTAATAGATGAGACATTCTCGTTTTTACGAGGGTGTCTTTTTATTATGCAATCAATCCTCATGAAAGCTTGTTCCCCATCATACACTTTCTTAAGGGAAAGTGTAAGGAGGGAAAATAATGAGAGCAAGTGACGATAAAGCACTGCAATATGCGATTGCGGAAATTACGGAAATTGCGACTGGATTTGGGCTTGATTTTTATCCGATGCGTTATGAAATATGTCCAGCGGAAATTATTTATACATTTGGTGCATATGGGATGCCGACAAGGTTTTCACATTGGAGTTTTGGAAAACAATTTTTCAGAATGAAATTACAATACGATTTAGGACTTAGTAAAATATACGAACTCGTTATTAACTCTGATCCATGTTACGCATTTTTATTGGATACGAACTCTTTAATCCAAAACAAATTAATTGTAGCACACGTTTTAGCACACTGTGACTTCTTCAAAAATAATATTCGTTTTTCAAATACGAAGCGGGATATGGTAGAGAGTATGGCCGCAACAGCGGACCGTGTGAAAGCGTATGAGCATAAGTACGGAAAGGCAGAGGTAGAAACATTTTTAGATGCCGTACTTGCCATTCAAGAGCATATTGATCCGTCGCTTATGCGTCCGAAACTTGCATGGAGTATTGATGATTTAGAAGAGGAAGAAGTGGAAAAGAAAAAAGCATCACAATACGATGATTTATGGAATTTAGATGATCGAAATAAAAAGAGGGAACGATCGAATATACGCAAAAAGAAGAAGATTCCACCGCAACCAGAGAAAGATTTACTACTTTTTATTGAAGAATATAGCCGTGAGCTTGAAGATTGGCAGCGAGACATATTAACGATGATGCGTGAGGAAATGTTATATTTCTGGCCACAGCTTGAAACAAAGATCATGAACGAGGGCTGGGCTTCCTACTGGCATCAACGTATACTGCGTGAAATGGACTTAACATCTGATGAAGCAATCGAATTCGCAAAATTAAATGCAGGTGTCGTTCAGCCATCAAAAACAAGCATTAACCCATACTACCTCGGTATTAAAATGTTTGAAGATATTGAAGAACGCTACAACAACCCGACAGAAGAAATGAAAAGGCGTGGTGTGAAGCCTGGTTCTGGTCGAGAGAAAATGTTTGAAGTACGCGAAATTGAATGGGACGTATCATTCCTAAGAAACTACTTAAATAAAGAACTCGTAATGAGAGAAGATATGTACTTATTCCAGCGCCAAGGAAAAGAATATAAAGTAATTGATAAAGAATGGGAACATGTACGTGATCAGCTCGTAAATATGCGGACAAATGGTGGATTCCCGTACTTAGTAGTAGAAGATGGAGACTACTTAAAGAACGGAGAATTATACATTAAACATAGTTACGAAGGAATCGAGCTCGATTTAAAATACTTAGAAAAAGTATTGCCATATCTTCATCAGTTGTGGGGAAGAACGGTGCATATGGAGTCCATTGTGGAGAGTAAGGGCGTTGTGTTTTCTTATGATGGGAAGATGGTGCATCGGAAGTATGTGTGATGGAAAGAACGGACATAGCATGCTATGTCCGTTCTTTTTTATATAGAGTTTTTGTTTACCAAACAGGTCGTATGTTGGATGATAATTTTCCTGCATCTTTTGTAGTAACGAATGTTGTCAAATCTTCTTTTAGCAATTGCATTCGATCCGCACCGATATTTTCAATCCATCGCTGTTCTATTTCAGCTACTATTTCTTCTTTTGCTTTCATTACTGACAAACCACGTTCGGTTAAAACGATGACTTTACCTCTTTTATCAGTAGGGTGCGTTTTGCGCGTGACATAACCACTGTTTTCAAGAGAATCCACCATTTTACTTACAGCTTGTTTGGAAACCCCTAAATATTCAGCTAGTTCAATACCTGTTGCTCCACTAGGAAGGATGCGTTTGAACATAAAACCGTGTGCGGGCCTAATATCTTCAAATCCCAATTTACTTAACCTGTCATGTAGTTCAGTAATTAATGTACTGAACGATAATGATAAAAGTGATGTCAGATCTAATTCGTTAAATTTTTGATGATTCATGTATATAACCTCCTCACTTATAGTCAATTAAATTGACTATAAGTGCAATTCATTGTACTATGCACAATGAAGTCAATCAAGTTGACTAAATTATAGTGATAAAACAAATTATGATGTATTTAAATAGAATTAATGGAGGTTTCATATGACTAATATCGTAAAAATTAGAGCGAGTGTATTTATTCCAATGCCTTGGACGGAAGCTAAGAAGGATATGGAAACAGGAAAAGTAATCCAATTTGAAGGTGATTCACGTGAATTTACACCACATGCGGTAAATACTATGCGCTCTAGAGTGGAGCAAGAGGTTGTAGTGGATTTTTATAAAGAAGAAGTGTTTTCATATGCAAATACGGGTATTACGACAGAGAAGGTTACTAATCCAGACGGTTCTGTGAATAAAAGAACAGGAAAAGCGAGTACTGAAAATATTGTGTGTACTCATATTGTATGGAGTTCTAACGGTGTGCAATTCAAAATGAGTGCAAGTGCTAGTAATCCGCTAAATATGTATGCCCCTCCTGTGGACTATGTATTAACTGTATGTGTGAAAAGGGATGGTAGTATCGATATTCAAGGAGAACATGATGGATTCCCTTGTTTTGAATTTTATAAGCAAGTAGATTTCGGTTCATTTGAGAAAATTTATACACATGATTTTAGAGAAACTGGTGATACAGCTGCAGCGTTAGGTGGCGATATGGATTATAATTTTGCAAAGAGATTATAAGAATTATAACAATGGAACGATAGGCTATTTCATTCGTAAATGAAATTCAGCCGCCAAAAATAAGTCAGAACTCATACTATGCTGCCTTTAGGCATTGACTTAATCATATAGAAAGGAACTTGGAGATATCTAGGTTCTTTTTTATTTGTTTCGAATTTGTGAAAGAAAGATATATGTATTGAAATTAAATTTTTTATATTTTATCATATACCCATACAGGTATAGGTTTTATGTGTGATGGATGAGGAAATTGAATAATAAATAATATGGAGGTTTGAAATATGTCTAGAAAAATTGTAGTAGTAGGCGGAGTTGCGGGCGGGGCATCAGTAGCTGCAAGGCTTCGTCGTTTAAGTGAAGAAGATGAAATTATTATGGTGGAGCGCGGTGAATATATTTCATTTGCAAATTGTGGATTACCGTACTATATTGGCGGTGTCATTACAGAAAGACAAAAATTATTAGTACAAACTGTTGAAAAGATGTCAAAGCGTTTTAATTTAGATATACGTGTATTGAGTGAAGTGGTAAAGATTAATAAAGAAGAGAAAACAATTACTATAAAGAATGTAACTACAAATGAAACATATAACGAGGAATATGATGTGTTAATCCTTTCACCAGGGGCGAAACCAATTGTTCCACCTATTCCGGGTATTGAAGAAGCGAAGGCGCTGTTTACGTTACGAAATGTACCTGATACAGATCGTATAAAAGCGTATATTGATGAGAAGAAACCGCGTCATGCGACGGTTATTGGTGGCGGATTTATTGGTGTTGAAATGGTTGAAAACTTAAGAGAACGAGGGATTGATGTTAATCTTGTAGAGATGGCAAATCAAGTGATGCCACCGATCGATTATGAAATGGCAGCATATGTACATGAGCTTATGAAAAATCACAATGTTGAGCTTGTTTTTGAAGATGGTGTAGATGCTTTAGAAGAGGGCGGGACTGTTGTACGTTTAAAAAGTGGTTCAATCATAAAGACAGATATGATTATTTTAGCAATTGGTGTGCAACCAGAGAGTAGTTTAGCAAAGGATGCAGAATTAGAACTAGGAGTTAGAGGAACGATAAAGGTAAATGAGAAATTCCAAACATCGGACCGCCATATATATGCAATTGGTGATGCAATTGAAGTGAAAGATTTTGTTACAGAAACAGAAACGATGATTCCTTTAGCGTGGCCAGCTAATCGTCAAGGTCGCATGTTAGCAGATATTATTCATGGTCATACGGATTCTTTATATAAAGGTACGATGGGAACTTCTGTAGCTAAAGTTTTTGATTTAACAGTTGCTTCGACTGGAGTAAATGAGAAAATATTAAAACGATTAAATATACCCTATGAGGTAGTACATGTACAGGCAAATTCTCATGCAGGGTACTATCCGAATGCTACGCCAGTGCTAATAAAATTAATCTTTAATGAAGAAAGCGGAAAAATTTATGGAGCACAGGCTTTAGGGCGTGATGGAGTAGATAAGCGTATAGATGTTATTGCAACGGCAATGAAGGCAAATTTAACTGTAATCGATTTACCAGATTTAGAATTATCATATGCTCCGCCCTATTCTTCTGCAAAAGACCCAGTAAACATGGTGGGGTATGCGGCAAGTAATATAGTAGATGGTTTTGTAGAAACGATTCAATGGTATGAAATAGATCGTATTGTTGAAAATGGTGGATATCTTATTGATGTTCGAGAGCCAAATGAACTAAAACAGGGAATGATTAAAGGCTCTATTAATATTCGGTTAGATGAATTACGAGATCGTTTGGACGAAGTTCCGGTAGATAAAGATATATATATTACTTGTCAACTTGGTATGAGAGGGTATGTTGCAGCGCGCATGTTAATGGAAAAAGGATATAAGGTAAAGAATGTAGATGGTGGCTTTAAATTATACGGGACAGTATTACCAGACCGTATTGTATATTGAAATTTATCTTAATAGTTACAGGCAGTGAGTTTCCCATTTTAAAAATTGGTGGGAGATTGCTGCTCGTGAAATTCAGTTTTGTATAGGCTACAAAAAATAAGGATAGAAGTCTCACTTTATGTCTTTTTTCACATGTAGGTTAAAAATTTTAAATTAAGGGGTTTACAATATACCCTGCAGGGTATAATATATTGTTATAAGATATAAGTAGTGACATAATGGTAATGAGGTGATTATAGAATGGAATACAATCAAGATATGAAAAATAGATTAAAACGTATTGAAGGCCAAGTGCGCGGTGTGCTTCGTATGATGGAAGAAGGAAAAGATTGCCGAGAGGTTATTACACAGTTAACGGCATCTCGTTCTGCATTAGATCGTACAATTGGATTAGTTGTTGGAACAAATTTAGAGCAATGTTTGCGTGAACAGTTTGAAAGTGGCAATGGTTCAAATGAAGAGTTAATTAAAGAAGCCGTTCAATTACTTGTAAAAAGCCGATAATCTGTCAAACATAAGTGTTGACAGATTTTCAAAAACGTTTTAATATACCCCTACAGGTATAAGTATATGAAATATGGAGGAATCGATAATGAGTATAAAAGTGGATATGAGTTTAGATTGTAAAGGTTTGGCTTGTCCGATGCCTATTGTAAAGACGAAGAAGGCGATGGAAGGATTGGCATCAGGGCAAGTGATTGAAATTGAGGCAACAGATAAAGGATCTACGGTAGATATACAAAGTTGGGCGAATAAAATAGGGCATCAATATATCGGGACGAAACACGAGGGTGCTATATTGATGCATTATGTGAGGAAAGCGCATGAACATGAAGTGAATGAAGTTGTGAAATATCCTCATACAATTACGAATGCGGAATTACAGGATATATTATCTCACGGAGAAGAGTGCATTGTATTAGATGTTCGCGAAGCAGCAGAATTTGCTTTTGGTCATATTCCATCTGCTATTTCGGTGCCACTAGGTGAACTAGACAGTACATCGTTAGATCAGACGAAGCAAATTTATGTTGTTTGCCGAACTGGTAACCGCAGTGATGTAGCTTGCCAAATGTTGAAAGAGAAAGGTTTTTCAAATGTGAAAAATGTCATTCCTGGTATGTTAGGGTGGCAAGGGAATATAGAGAAGTAAATTTTTTTGAACGAAAATATACCTATGGGGGTAATAAAATGAATGTTAAACCGTTACAAGCAAAAGATGTCGCAGAGAAAGTTTTATTCGGAGAGTTGTTTATTTTAGATGTTCGTAATGAGACGGATTATGAAGATTGGAAAATTGAAGGGAAACAAGTTTCTTCTATTAATAAACCTTATTTTGACTTGTTAGATGGTGTAGACCATATTGTAGATGAATTACCGAGAGAGAAAGAGATTTTAGTCGTATGTGCAAAAGAAGGTTCTTCGCAGTTTGTCGCGGAGCAATTGTTGGATGCTGGCTTCAACGATGTTTCCTATTTAGCTGGTGGGATGAAAGCTTGGAGTGAATATGTAAAGCCGCTCAAAGTAGGAGATGTACAGGGCGGAGGGAGTATATATCAATTTAATCGTCTTGGAAAAGGCTGTTTATCTTATATGGTCGTTTCTAACGGTGAAGCAGCAGTTATTGATGCAGTAAGAACGATTGAATCATATGAGGAGTTTGCGAAAGAGCATGGAGTTACTATTACGAATGTAATGGATACACATTTACATGCAGACCATATTTCTGGCGGTCGTAAGTTAGCTGAAAAAGTAGGTGGTACGTATTGGTTACCTCCAAAAGATGCGGAGGAAGTCGTTTTCTTATACGAACCACTTGTAGAAGGATCTGTTATTACGGTAGGGGGTACCAAAATCGAAATGGATGCGCTATACTCACCGGGGCATACGATTGGGAGTACATCATTTATTGTAGATAATTCCTATTTATTATCGGGCGATATTTTATTTGTAGATTCAATCGGGCGTCCAGATCTTGCTGGTAAGGCTGAAGATTGGGTGAGCGATTTACGAAATACATTATATAAGCGCTATAAGGAATTATCTCAAGAGTTAATTGTTTTACCAGCTCATTATTCAAAAATAAGTGAAATGGATGAAAATGGGGTTGTGAGTGCTAATTTAAAACAATTGTTTGAAGTGAATGCAGGGTTAAATATGAAAGATGAGAATGAATTTCGCAAAATTGTAACGGAGAATCTACCACCTCAGCCGAATGCTTATCAAGAAATTCGTCAAACGAATATGGGGAAAATTCATCCGAGTGTGGAAGAAGAACGTGAAATGGAGATTGGTCCAAACCGCTGTGCAGTTCATAATTAATAACAAATTGGAGGAATAGATGATGAATATAAAACAAGTTTTAGATGCGAAAGATTTAGCATGTCCAATGCCAATTGTAAGAACGAAAAGAGCGATGGATACTTTACAATCGGGCGAAGTGTTAGAAGTACATGTAACGGATAAAGGGTCAATTAAGGATATTCCAGCGTGGGCAAACAAAACTGGTCATGACATCGTAAAGCATGCAGAAGAAAGCGATGTACTAAAGTTTTGGATTAAGAAGGCGTAGTAAAGAAATAATTTTATAAATGTAGAGGGGGAGTTATATGAACACAATAGTAAGTACGCTTTTCGTTGTATTGGCTGCATGGTTTGTTATTTCACGGTTCTTACCGGTGAAAGGTGTTCAAAATATAAATGGAAAATAATTGAAAAGTATAGTGGGAAAACAGGGGAAGTACTTTATCGATGTTCGTACAGTAGGCGAATATAGAGGGAACCATATGAAGGGCTTTCAGAATATCCCGCTAAATGAGTTAGTTAGTAAGGCAAATCAATTAAATAAGAATAAGGAAGTAATCGTTATTTGTCAGAGCGGGATGAGAAGTAAGCAAGCAGCAAAAGTATTAAAGAAATTAGGATTTCAGCGCATTATAAATGTTTCAGGTGGTATGAACGCTTTGTAAGGAAAGGAATATTAAGATGAAAGAAATTACAGCGAGAGAAGTAGAGGAAAGATTGTTACGAAATGAAGAGATACATGTAATTGATGTTCGTGAAGTGGAAGAAGTGAGGGAAGGGAAAATTCCAGGCGTGCTTCATATTAGGTTAGGCTTACTAGAGTTTCGAATGCATGAGCTTGATAAAAATAATGAATACATTATCGTTTGTCGCTCGGGAGGAAGAAGTGCAAGAGCAGTTCAATTTTTAGAAGGTTACGGTTTTCAAGTGATCAATATGGTAGGTGGTATGTTAGCTTGGGAAGGTAAAGTCATATAGCATAGAGATAAAAGATTTGAGCCTTTTTATAAACAATTAAATACCCCTATAGGTAATTTAGAGGAGGAACAAAATGGAACAACAGAAGAAAACGACAATCGTGTTATTTAGCGGAGATTATGATAAAGCGATGGCTGCCTATATTATTGCAAATGGTGCAGCGGCTTATGATCAAGAAGTGACTATATTTCATACTTTTTGGGGGTTGAATGCTCTTAGAAAAGATGAGCATGTGAAAGTAAAGAAGACTTTTATAGAGAAAGTATTTGGGAAGATGATGCCGCGTGGTGCCGATAAGATGGGATTATCCAAAATGAATTTTGCTGGCATGGGGCCGAAGATGATTAAAGGCATTATGAAAAAACATAACGCAATGCCTTTGCCGGATTTAATTGATTTGGCGAAAGAACAAGGAATTAAACTTGTAGCTTGTCAAATGACAGTAGATTTATTAGGGTTAAAAGAGGAAGAGATTATGGAAGGGGTAGAGTTTGCTGGGGTAGGAGCATATTTAGCAGATGCTTCGGATGGGAATGTAAACTTATTCATTTAAATCACCTTCTTTTAAGAAGGCGGGGGATGTAAGGTGAGCTTAGTCGTATTACTTTTTATAATTGGGTTTATAGGATCGTTTATATCAGGAATGGTTGGGATTGGCGGCGCGATTATTAATTATCCGATGATCTTATACATTCCAGTATTGCTAGGGTTTACTGGTTATACTGCACATGAGGTGAGCGGTATTACAGCGGTACAAGTATTCTTTGCAACTTTTGCAGGTGCGTGGGCATACCGAAAAAGTAATGACATGAATAAAACGTTAGTTATGTATATGGGAGCTAGTATATTAATAGGAAGCTTCATAGGGAGTTTCGGTGCTAACATATTAGAGGAACATACAGTGAATGTTGTTTATGCAGCATTAGCTACAATTGCAGCTATTATGATGTTTGTACCGAAACAAAATAATAGTGGAGACGTGAAGTATAATAAATGGTTAGCGAGCTTGTTAGCGTTCGTTGTAGGGGGAGCTTCAGGCATTATAGGAGCTGGAGGTTCGTTCCTTTTAGTTCCCATTATGCTAGTTATTTTAAAATTACCACTGCGCATGACGATCGCAACATCTATCGCTATTACGTTTATTTCCTCAATAGGGATTACTACAGGAAAAGTGATTACTGGGCAAGTAGTTATCATTCCAGCTCTAATTATTGCGGTTGCAAGTATATTTGCTGCGCCACTTGGAGCACGAGTCGGGAAGAGGCTAAATCAAAAAGTACTGCAATATGTATTGTCCACTTTAATTGTAGGAACTGCTGTTAAAATGTGGGTTGATATGATATCGAAGTAAAAGGATGGTGCTGCTTGCAGCCCATCCTTTTGTTTATCCCGCTAATTGTGGGTAGTAAAACGTCACTGAGTATAGTTTTACTTTATGCCCAAATAACTTTCATTAAGTTTTTATATTCGTCGTTCGCTAATTTATACAGCATTCTCGTATGCTCAAAAACAAGTGCCGGATTAAAGTTTGGTTCTGAGAATGCAAGAGATGTTGAAATATCAATTGCATTTTGCTTATTTAGTGTGAATTTTGCAAATCGGTAAGATGTGTTTAATTCATTGATGACATGTAAAATGTCATTTGTTGATGTTTCGTCAGGTACGTGAGCAACATTGAAGCAGTATATATCCACAGTCGGATTTTCATTTTCGAAAGCAGCGATAAGTTGAATTTTTGCGCCAGCTTCTGTTTCTAATCCTACTGAAAAATGCACCGAACCATCATTTTCATCTATATTTTCTTCCATGTATATATCGTTGGATTTTAAGTAGTCTTTAAAATCTGAAATGTTATGTTTTACTGCAGCTTTCATATGTATGAGCCCCCTGGTAATTGGAATAGATTACTATTATTTATTATAATTTAAAAATATTAAAAAAGATAGTTGGAAAGTTCTGATTTTTTATGTTTGAAAAAAGAAGCCGCACTCTACCTCCATAGAGTACGGTTTCTTTTTATTCATTGTTATTATCATTATGGTTGTTGTTACTTGACTCACGTTTGTTTGTATTTTCAGAGTCAGTGTCTTTTGTTCTCTCAGAGTTAGTGTCTTTTGTTTTCTCAGAGTCAGTGTCTTTTGTTCTCTCAGAGTTAGTGTCTTTCGTTTTCTCTGAATCTGTTTTTTTCGAATCAAAGTCAGTTTTTGTATAGGCAGGTAATCCAAGGTGAGTACGAAGTTCGTTCGTAACATTTGCTAGTGCTTTTTTATCTGGATTGTAGTAATATGTTCGACCGCCACCAGCAGATTTGCTACATGTGTCATCACCTTTTTCCATATAGCAGTCATCACCTTGAATTTGTAATTTTTCAACTGAAGAATCTGCGCCATATTTATAGAATGAAAGCATATCATCGAATGTTAAGTTTGTAACGAATTGTCCGTTAATATCATCAATGATGTTGCCAACTTTTGTTACAGATCCAACGTTTGTTATTTTCTTTAAAATAGCTTCAATAACGAGTTGTTGACGTTGCCCACGCATTGCATCACTATCGATGTGTCGCGTTCTAGCAAGAGCAAGAGCCTCTTCGCCATTTAACTTTTGGACACCTTTTTTCAGGTGAATTGCATCGGCATTATCATTACTATCTTGTTCTGAAAATTCAACAGGTACATCGACTTCAATGCCGCCTAAATCATCGACAATTTTTATAAATGATTTAAAGTTAAATTTTACAAAGTAATCGACAGGAACATTCATTAATTTTTCAACTGCATCGATACTTGCTTGTGGTCCACCCTTTTTACCGTTTTTAGCAGAACCGAATGCATGAGCGTGTGTAATTTTATCTTTTTTCTTTTCTACTGGAATGTAAGTATATGTGTCACGTGGAATACTTAATAGTTTAACAGTTTTGCTGTCTTTATTAAAAGTTGCAAGCAACAGCGCATCTGTTCTTATAGCTTCACCATATTCTTTTCCTCGGACATCGCTTTCATCAACACCCATTATTAAGACAGAGACATTGTTCGTAATAGGTTTTACAGCTTTATCACGTAAATCAGATTTATCACCGCGTGCTAAATCGTGTGCGGCATTTCGAACAGCAGAAGATGCTTTATTTACTAAAAACCACGTATAACCGCCTCCTACTATTAAAAAGAATAGAATGACGCTTATAATAATTTTTGTTTTTTTCTTACTTTTTTTCGGTTTATTGCGTGTATTTTCTTGCAAAGATGGGTTTTGCTCCATTTCTTGTACTCCTTCATTTGGATTGAAATACGACACTCACATCCACTTATTATAATGAAATTTGACGAAAAAAAACATTACAAATCATTTACATTTCGTAAAAATTCAATTTATTTATAAAAAGTCAGATTTTCTATATGTTATTTTTCAGATGTAGGATAAGTATATGTTTTTTTAGTAGAAATGAAAATATATATTGTGAGAAAGTGAGAGAGAAGTAAGATTTGTTGAAATATAGCCAATAAGAAATTGGTAGTACTACTTATTTCTTCTATATAATAAAGAAGAATTTTACGGATGAAGGAGAGAGCATAATGGATCATACATCATTCCGAGCAATCGTCGTGAAAGAAAAAGAAAATAATCAATTTGAAAGAAAGCTTGTTGAGAGAGAAATCAATCGTTTACCTGAAGGAGATGTGCTAATACGAGTTCATTACTCTTCATTAAATTATAAAGATGCGCTTTCAGCTACTGGTAATAAAGGTGTAACGAGAACATATCCTCATACGCCAGGAATCGATGCTGCAGGAGAAGTTGTGAGTAGTGAAGATGGTTCCTTTAAGGTAGGGGATCAAGTTATTGTAACGGGGTATGATTTAGGTATGAATACGTCTGGTGGATTCGGAGAATATATTCGCGTGCCATCATCTTGGATTGTTTCTTTACCAGAAGGAATGTCTTTGAAGGAAAGTATGATGTATGGGACAGCTGGTTTTACAGCTGCACTATCGGTATATAAGCTCATTGGAGCAGGAATTATGCCTAATATGGGAGATGTTTTAGTAACTGGTGCTACGGGCGGTGTAGGTAGTGTAGCGGTTAGTATTTTAAGTAAGTTAGGATATAACGTAGTCGGAGCAACAGGGAAATTGGAAGAAGAAGAGATGTTACTACGTTTAGGAGCAAAGAAGGTAATTCAGCGTGAAGAGTTGAGTGATGAATCAGGAAGGCCAATGCTTAAAGGAATATACGCCGGGGTTATCGATACTGTGGGCGGAAAGATGTTAGAAACAGCATTGAAATTGGTACGATATGCCGGTTGTGTAACGACATGTGGTAATGTGGCAGGGCATGAATTACACACAACAGTATATCCGTTTATTTTGCGAGGTATTAGCCTTGTAGGAATAGATTCCGTACAATGTCCAGTAGATATGAGAAGAGAAGTGTGGGCATTGTTAGCGACAGAGTGGAAAAACTTAGAACTATTATCATATACAGAAGAATGTACATTAGAAAAATTAGATGAGAAGTTTTCGCTCATATTGCAAGGAAAGTTAAAAGGAAGAACAGTTGTAAATATGAAATAAAAAAGAGACGCTAACTTGAGCGTCTCTTTCCTATTATAATGATTGTTTTAAATTGATTTTTCCTTGTTCACCTAAAACACCGTCAGCGATATTTACAGCGTGATCACCGATACGCTCTAAGTTACTTACCATGTCAACGAAGATGATGCTTGCATCGCCTGAACAGCTGCGTTCGTTTAGACGTATTACGTGACGTTTGCGAAGAACACGTTCCATTTGGTCGATTTTACGTTCTTTTGCAATAACAGTTTGAGCTAGTTCAGTGTCAAAGTTTGTTAAAGCATTGATTGCATCTTGTAATGTTGAAATTGTTAATTCAAGCATTTCATTTAATTCAGTTAGTGCGTCGTCTGATAGTGAAACGCGGTTTGAAATTTGGAAATCTACAAGTTCTACAAGGTTTTCTACATGATCACCGACACGTTCAATATCTCCAACAACACCAGCTAAAACAGAATGCTTCTCAGAATCTGCTGATGAAAGTGGTTTTTCTGATAGTAAAACTAAATACTCGGTAATTTTTTTATCTAAATTGTTAATAGCTCCTTCTAATTGAGTAGCCATATTAGCGTGTTTTTTGTCTTGTGTATTTAAAAACTGGTTTGCTTCTTTTAATCCATCTAATGAAAACTCCGCCATACGGATAATCTCTTTTTGAGCTTCTGTTAAAGCAATAGCTGGAGATTGTTCAATAAAGATTGGATTTAAATGTTGTGGTTTGAAGTTAATAGATGCATCTTCACCACGAATAATTTTTGTTACAATCCAGGCTAATACTGCAATGAATGGGAACTGAATGATTGTATTCGTTACGTTAAATGTTCCATGTGCAAATGCAATTGTCATTTCTGGATTCAAGTTTAATGACGTTTGGAAATATTGAATTAAATTTGTAAATGGTATCAATATAATCGTAAAAATAATGGTACCGATAATATTAAAGATAACGTGAACTAATGCTGCACGTCTTGCTGCAATTGAAGTACCGATTGCTGCTAATACTGCTGTAATTGTCGTACCGATGTTATCACCGAATAATACAGGAAGGGCAGCTTGTAAATCGATTGCACCTTGACCGAATAATTCTTGTAAAATACCGATTGTTGCGCTTGAGCTTTGTACAATTAAAGTGAAGACTGTACCGACAATAATTCCTAAAATTGGATTATCACTCATGCTAATCATTAAATCTTGGAATGCCTCTAATGAACGAAGAGGTTTCATACCTGCGCTCATTAATTCTAAACCGAAGAATAACATACCAAAACCGAATACAACTTGACCTACAGAATGTACTTTTTTATTTTTAAAGAAGAATAGTAAAATCGCTCCAACTGCCATAACTGGGAGAGCGTATTCTCCGATTTTAATCCCGATAATAAATGCAGTAACTGTCGTACCGATGTTCGCACCCATAATAACACCAATTGCTTGTCTTAATGTCATAAATCCGGCACTTACAAGTCCAACTGTTAAAGCGGTTGTTCCTGAACTTGATTGAATTAATACAGTAACTAACATACCTGCTAGTACACCCATAAGTGGGTTCGTTGTAAAACGATCTAAAATATCGCGAAGACGATCTCCAGCTGCTTGTTGCAGTCCATCGCCCATGTATTTAATCCCGAATAAGAAAATACCTAATCCACCAATGAATTGGAAGATCATTTCTTGAACATTATATTCCACGCATTCCACTCCTTAAATTTCATGTACGATGTAATTATTAACTAAACCTTGAGGCACTGTAAACGGTTTGCTAGTAAAATTTACACTAAATTTACAAAGAGGTGAAAAGTTTACAATTCTTTAAAGAAACAGCTGTATTTTAATGGTTTTCGTCTTTTGTAAATAGTGTTTTTGTAAAGAAATCACACTTTTTAGAATAGTATTATTCAATTGTATATCAAAGAAATCTTCTACAAGTTCATTGTATATTTTTTGATGATAGTTAAAAAAATATGTAGGGAAATGCATGTAGTTTTATAAAGCCAACATGGGGTTTAATATTTATTAAGTAGTCTTTTTTTGCAAGAAAAAAAGCCGCTAAATTATCCAGCAGCTTTTTCTGTATTTTTATCTCCGTGCTTTTGTTTTCTTATACTTGTAATGTAAATGAACAGAAAAGCAATAAGTAATAGGGAAGAATAACGATATACAGTCGCATAGTTTGTAAAATGTGCAATGAATCCGAAAATAATCGCTCCCGCACCAATTCCAAGGTCAAATGCTGAGAAGAATGTAGCTGTTGCGACTCCTCGTCGGTGCGGTGCTACTCGGTCGATCATCCATGCTTGTAGCGCAGGCTGAATCGCTCCGAAGCCACTTCCGTAACAGGCTGCCGCAATAACTAAGCTCGGAATTGTCGTTGTATACGACAATAAAATAATACCTGCGAACGTTATAATAACCCCTGGAATGATGACGAATGTATGGCCTTTCGCATCATATAACTTTCCGGAAAATGGACGAGTTACAGCGATTGCTAGCGCGTTACATAAAAAGAAGAGACTAATATCAGCAATGCCAACTTCGGTAGCAAATAGTGTGATAAAGCTGCCGATTCCTCCGTACATTAATGTAATACATAATATTAATAATGAAGGAAGTAAAGCTTTGCGCTCAATAAATCCATCGAGAAAAGTACCAGATGATTGTTTTGGTGGTTGTTTCGTTTTTTGGATTTGAAGTAGTTTCGTTAAAATTAATGAAACGATTGTGCATGAAAGTGCACATAAAAAAAGAACGTTGAAATTATATGCTTGCATAAGCCATAGTCCGATTAGTGGGCCGAGAGCCATTGCAATGGTTCCAGAAAGTCCGAAATATCCCATGCCTTCTCCGCGGCGAGCTGCTGGAATTAAATCAGAAACGACAGTTCCATATGTAGTCGTTGTAATACCGAAGCCAGCTCCGTGTAAAATACGAACGGCAAGCAAGAGAAAAATGGTAGAGGCGAAAAGGTAACTGCCCATAGCGAGTAAACAAATAGCAGTACCGATCATTAAAATGATTTTTTTATTAAATTTCTGTAAGGCGTTTCCAGTTAGCGGTCTAACAAAAAGTGCCGCAACGGTAAACATACCGACGACCAATCCGATATTTGAACTTGTGCCACCGATTTCTTTCACATAAACAGGTAAAGTTGGAATTAACATTTGAAACCCTAAAAACATACATAAGTTTGCAAAAATTAAAGCAACAAACTCTTTTGTCCATAACGGTTCTCGTTTTACGAGTATTGCCTCTCCCATATATTCATCCCCTATATACATTTTTTCCGCTAATTGCGGACAGTAAAATTCCCACCTCAAAATCTGGCTGGAGCAAAGAAGTTAGGTGGAAGCCCTGCTGCCAGCAAACGCCCGATTGGTGAAGGCTAATAATCGGTGGGGGATGAACAAAACCCCCACTGATTAAAGTTTCACTTTATCTCTTTTCTTTTGAGTATATGTATTGGTCAATGTAGCAGTCAAGGAAGGTGTCTTGAAAGCGGATAACAATTTTTAAAATGAAAAACTGACAAATTTGTGTAAACGCTACACAACTATGAAAAAAAGATGTAAAGTATAGATGTATAGACTTGTAGTTGTTATGAATGATAGAAATTGTTTTTTCTTTAAAGAAAGCGGATTCAAAAGGTAGTGAATGAGAAGGGGATATATACTTTTTCGCTACATATATTTGAAAAGGTTTACAAAACAATGAAGAAAGAGGCGTGTACATATGAGACGATTAGGTATTTCTATTTATCCAGAACATTCAACGGTAGAGAAAGATAAGGAATATGTAACATTAGCAAGTAAATACGGATTTACACGTGTGTTCACATGTTTACTATCTGTGGATGGAGAAAAAGAGAAAATTATTGAAGAATTTAAAGAAACGATCTCTCATGCGAATGCATTAGGGTTCCAAGTATTAGTTGATATTAGTCCATCTGTTTTTGAACAATTAGGTATTTCGTATAATGATTTATCATTCTTCCATGAATTAGGTGCGTACGGTATTCGTTTAGATGTTGGTTTCTCAGGATTAGAAGAATCAATTATGACTTATAATCCGTATGGTTTGAAAATTGAGATTAATATGAGCAATGGTACGAAGTATGTAGATAACATTATGAGTCATAGACCAAATCGTGAAAATTTAATTGGCTGTCATAATTTTTATCCGCACCGCTATTCTGGGTTATCATACGATCATTTCATTACATGCTCGAAACAATTTAAAGATTACGGCATGAGAACAGCTGCATTTATTTCATCATTTGATGCAACATACGGACCTTGGCCAGTAACAGAAGGTTTATGTACGTTAGAAGAGCATCGTGAATTACCGATGACAACGCAAGCGAAGCATTTATTTGCGACAGAATTAATTGATGATGTTATTATTGCGAACGCTTATGCATCAGAAGAAGAATTACAAGCACTAGGTGCGTTAAATAAAGAGAAACAAACATTTGATATAGAACTATACGATACAACGACAAATTTAGAAAGAATTATCGTATTAGAAGAACCTCATTTTTATCGCGGGGATGTATCTGAATATATGATTCGTTCTACACAAAGTCGTGTGAAATATAAAAAAGAAGAGTTTAAACCTCATAATACGCGTGAAATTAAGCGTGGCGATCTTTTAATTGATAATGAGCAATATGGCCAGTATAAAGGTGAATTACAAATTGCATTAAAAGATATGGTGAATACAGGAAAAACAAATGTAGTTGGTCGAATTATAGAAGAAGAGATTTTCTTACTAGATTATTTACATGCTTGGGATAAATTCGGATTTACATTAAAGAAATAGAGAGAATATAAAGGGGAAAAACTACTGATTTCAGCAGCTTTTCCCCCTTTATATATAAAGAGCGAGAGGAAGAGCTATGACAAAGGTGCATCAGCGATTAATTTCTATTTTAGAGGAGTTTTTAGAAGAGAAATCGATGTTAAATCGAGCTTTTTTAGCGAACCGATTACATGTATCAACGAAGACGATTCAAAAAGATATAAAATTATTAAATGATATATTGGAAGAAAACGGAGCGAAAATCGAATCGCAAAGAGGGACTGGATATGAACTAGAAATTATACAAACGAAGATATTTGAAGAGTTTTGTGTGAGTCTATTTCAAAAACAGACGGAAAAGATCCCAACTTCTTATGAAGAAAGAGTTGCGTATATTTTACAACGTGTTTTAACGACAGAAGGATATGTGAAGCTTTCGCAGTTAGCAGAAGAAATTTACGTGAGTAAATCAACTGTAAATTTAATTATGAAAGATGTTACAGATATATGCGGTCGCTATACATTGCAAATTGAAAAGAGACCGTATTATGGTATACGTATTGTGGGAGAGGAATTTAATATTCGTTCTTGTTTATCACAATATGGTTTACCACGTTATGAACATACTCCGTTTCATGAGCAATTTGAGCAGACGGATACATATGTATCGTTACCTCATATATCACTCATTCGTTCAATTATATTAAAGTATATTGAGGGTGGAACAATATATTTATCTGATATAGAAATTGATAATCTAGTTATTCATATTGCAATCGCATTAAAGCGTTGTCAAAGTCAACATTATATGACGGGACTGCATGTGGAGCAATCAGAACTTATAATAAAGAAAGAATATACAATTGCGAAGCAGATTTTAGGAGATTTAGAGAAAGAGTTAAAACTTTTATTTCCAGAAGAAGAAGTATTATATGTGACGGTGCATTTGTTAAGTACTGCTGTTACAGCGAGAGATCGCTATGAAAATGTAGAAGAGCTATTAGGAAAAGATATATATGCATTTATGCAACATATTCTTTTTAAAGTAGCGGAAGAACGGAATCTTATTTTTTATTATGATGAAGAATTATTATTTGGATTTGGTGTTCATTTAAAAACGTTATTAAATCGTTTGAAGTATAAGTTAAATACGAGAAATCCTCTTTTGGCAGAAGTGAAAAAGAATTATCCGTATGCTTTTGAAATTGCGGTTCTCGTTGGAGATATAATTGGTGAATATACGGGTGAAACGATTCCGGAAAGTGAAATTGGTTATATTGCTATTCATTTCGGCGGAGCGATGAGCCGTTTGCAGGAGCAGAATCAAAAGAAAAGATGTTTACTAGTTTGTGCGACTGGTCAAGGGAGTGCACAACTATTAAAATATAAAATTTTATCACAATTTCGAGATAAATTAGAGATTGTAGGTATTACAGGTTATTATCAATTGAAAGTAGAAGACCTTTATAAAGATAAAATAGATTGTATTATTAGTACGATTCATATACCGAGTGGTTTGCCTGTACCAGTTATAAAGGTGAATTCAATATTTGATGATAAAGAGATTAAATCGATTGGTCAGCAATTGTTTACGCATGTGAATAATAGTGTGCAGCAATATATAAAAGAAGATTTAATCTTTTTAAATCGTAGTGCTTCTACGAAAGAAGAAGTTATTCAATTTTTATGTGAGAAAGCCGCTGAGAAAAACTATGTGCCAGAAAATTTTTATGCTTCTGTTATGGAAAGAGAAAATACATCTCCGACAGCGGTTGGGAATTTAGTGGCGATTCCGCATCCGATGCAGTTATTAAGTGAGGAAACATTTTTGATGTTTTGTACACTTGATAAGGCTGTTGATTGGGGAGATAAAAAAGTACAATTGATTATTTTATTTAGTGTGAAGCGCAATAATAATGAAGATTTGCAACGGCTTTATGATTTTTTATATGATATTATGTCTAATCAGAATACGATAGAGAAATTAACTCAGGCTGAATTAATTGAAGGTTTTCAAGAGATTTTATTATCGTATTGAAAAAGTATATAAAAACTTCCGTTACATAACGGAAGTTTTTTATGTTTAATTGTATGCGTTTTCATAATAAGATGAACATATAGAAAAACAAAGCTTGGGGGAAGTTAAAATGACTGATATGCAAACTCCATTTGCGTTAATTTTACATGGTGGCAACGCGAGAAGCGCGGCGCTTGAAGCAATCGCTTTTGCAAGACAAGGAGATTTTGAGAATGCGAGTGAAAAGATGGAACTTGCTAGTGAAGAAATTTCAGCAGCTCATCGTATTCAGACGGATTTAATTCAAGAGGAAGCAAGAGGAAATCATGCAGAAATAAGTTTACTGTTAGTGCATGCACAAGATCATTTAATGAATGCAATTACAGTGAAAGAACTTGCTGAAGAATTTATCGCTCTTCATAAACGTGTGGAAGAGAAAGTGACAGTATAATATGTATATTTTATTATGTTGTGCTGCAGGTATGTCAACGAGTATGGTTGTAAGAAAAATGCAAGAAGAGGCGAAGAAACAAGGGAAGGATTATAAAATTAAGGCAGTTGATTCAGAACTTGTGAAGCTTGAAATTAAGGAAGCAGATGTCGTTTTAATTGGTCCGCAAGTGAAATATTTATTTCCGGCCGTAGCGTTTCTTGCAAAGTCATACGATATACCAGTTGCTATTATAAACCAACGAGATTATGGCATGTGTGACGGTTTGAAAGTACTTAAGCAGGCAGAAGAATTAGTTTTAGCGTAATTATATTTTTTTAAACATAAACATTATAATGTTATAACTTTTGGTTATATTGAACAAAGGGAGGGCTATTGATGAATGGGTTTATGAGTTTTATGGAACAGAAGATTATGCCAACAACGCAAAAGATTGCAGGACAGCGACATTTATTAGCAATTCGAAACGGGGTTATTTCTACATTACCATTAACGATCGTCGGATCATTTTTCGTTATCTTTTTAAACTTACCAATTGATGCATATATGGAGTGGATTGCACCGTTTCGTCATATTTTAGATATTCCATTCCGATTTACAGTAGGCTTAATGGCATTATACGCAGCTTTTGGGGTAGGGGCTTCGCTCGCTAATTTTTATCAGCTCAATCAATTAAGCGCAGGGTTACTCTCTGTACTCGCCTTTTTATTAGCATCAGTTGAACCAATTCAAATTACGAAAGCTGTACCAGGTGTTATTGATGCGGGTAGATACATTTCAGTAGGAACATTAAGTGCCACGTCTTTATTCGGCGCAATTGTTACTGCATTAATTGCAGTAGAAATTTATCATTTTATGATTAAGCATAATATTTCGATTAAATTACCAGAAAGTGTACCACCAGCAGTTGCAAACTCGTTTGCAGCATTAATTCCAACTTTAGTTGTTATTCTTTTATTCTGGGGTATTCGTTACGGTTTAAAATTTGATGTAAATACAACAATCACATATTTAATTGCACCATTAAAGTCAGTATTAGTAGGAAACAATTTATTCGGCGGTCTATTAACAGTATTTTTAATCGTGTTCTTCTGGTCATTCGGTATTCATGGCCCAGCGATTTTAGGACCAATCATTCGTCCGATGTGGGATTCAGCAATTCTTGAAAATATGGAAGTGTTCACGGCTACAGGAAATGCACATCAGTTACCAAACTTATTTACAGAGCAATTTATTCAATGGTTCGTATGGATTGGTGGGTCGGGTTCAACGTTAGCTTTAGTCATTATGTTTATGTTCTCTAAATCTAAGTTCTTAAAAGAGTTAGGTAGATTATCATTCGTGCCAGGTTTATTCAATATTAACGAGCCAATTATTTTCGGGGCACCGATTGTAATGAACCCAATCTTAATTATTCCGTTCGTTATTACACCGTTAGTTACAACGACGGTATCATATTTCGCAGTTGTTTCAGGTATGATTCCACTTATGATGGCGAAGTTGCCATTTACGATGTTAGCGCCAATTGCAGCAGTGATTAGTACGGACTGGACAATTATGGCTGGCGTACTTGTAATTATTAACTTTGTAATCTCATTTATTATTTACTATCCATTCTTCAAAATGTATGAGAAACAACAAATAGCAGGAGAGGAGAAAACAGAATGCTCGGAGCAATTATCATCTTAATTACATTTGTGATCGGACAATGCATTGCTCATTATTCGAAATGGGTACAAAGTAAATCTTTATTAGTTTTACTACTCGTATCAGTTTTGTTTATCGGTTGTTCAATGGGTGCATATGTAATTTTAGGTCTACACTCACCGTACGTAATTATTGTACCGACAATTTTATGTGCAACATGTTTATCTGCAAAATATAGATTTACGAGCATGGCATTAATACAACGTGTGAAGGAGATGCAAAAGCATGGAGCGTAAATTAGGAATTTCACTTTATCCAGAGCATTCAACGAAAGAAAAAGATATGGCTTATATTTCCGCAGCGGCACGACACGGTTTTTCAAGAATATTTACTTGTTTGTTATCTGTGAATCGTCCAAAAGAAGAAATTGTAGCTGAATTTAAAGAGATTATTAATCACGCAAAAGATAACAATATGGAAGTTATTTTAGATGTAGCTCCAGCTGTGTTTGATCAGCTTGGTATTAGTTATAGCAATCTATTATTTTTCGCAGAATTAGGCGCAGACGGTATTCGTTTAGATGTAGGTTTTGACGGATTAACGGAAGCGAAAATGACGAATAATCCGTACGGTTTAAAAATTGAGTTAAATGTAAGTAACGATATTGCGTACTTAGAAAATATTCTTTCGCATCAAGCGAATAAATCAGCTTTAATCGGTTGCCATAATTTTTATCCACAAAAGTTTACTGGTCTTCCGTACGATTATTTCATTCGATGTAGTGAACGTTTTAAAAAGCACGGTATTCGCAGTGCAGCCTTTATTACATCAAATGCCGCAAACATCGGTCCATGGGATATTAACGACGGTTTATGTACGTTAGAAGAGCATCGTAATTTACCAATTGAAGTACAAGCGAAGCATTTATGGGCAACAGGGCTAATTGATGATGTCATTATCGGAAATGCTTATGCGAGTGAAGAAGAGTTAGAGAAATTAGGAAACTTAAATCGTTACATGTTACAGCTAAAGGTACACTTTGTAGACGAAGCAACGGAAGTAGAGAAGAAAGCGACGCTGCAAGAATTACACGTAAGACGCGGCGACATAACAGAATATATGGTACGTTCTACAGAAGTGCGTAAAAAGTACAAAGACTATGACTTCCCGGTGCGCGAAAGTGTGCTACAGGAAAGAGGGCAAGTTGTAATTGGTAATAACTCATTCGGAAAGTATAAAGGTGAACTGCAAATCATCTTGAAAGAAATGCCGATAGATGAACGGAAAAACATTGTCGGTACAATTGCAGAAGAAGAGTTATTCTTACTAGATTATGTAGGAGCTTGGACGCAGTTTACTTGTGTGGAATAGGGAAGATAGGGGGCGTTCTAAATTTTGGAACGCCTTTTTAATAGTAAAGTGCTTTTAATGTAAAAATTTGTCGATAAATCGATATTTCTTGTCGAATCGTTGATATATTATAAGTTACGATAGATATATTCGAAAAATCGTTGATATATTGTAGGTTACGATAGATATATTTGAAAAATCGTTGATATAATTTCATTTACTGTGACATTTTTCAGTAGTTTAATAGAGTAAAAAAAAGAGTCAGCCTCAACAATGAGACTGACTCTTTTTTTATAGTAATTAGTTTAAAATTTTCACTGTAACTGTTTTACGTCCCCAGTTACTTGAAGTGCCTTTATCTGGCATTAAAACGTCGATTTTATTTCCTTTAATAGCTCCACCAGTATCACCAGCGATTGCTACTCCGTAACCTTCAACCCATACTTTTGAACCTAATGGAATGACACTTGGATCAACTGCAATTAGTTTCATGTTTGGATTTGCTGTTAAGTTGTGACCTAAAGCTGATTTTACTTGGTCGCCTGCTTTATAACCATTTTCAAGTGGATCTGCTGTGTAAGCTGTTGCTACAACTCTTAACTCACGAGAAGATGATGGTGTGCTTGTTTCAGTTTCTTTTGCAACAGGTTTTTGTGTGGCTGGTTTTTGAGCTTTAGCTGCTTCTTGAGCCTTAGCCGTTTCACGAGCTTCAGCTGCTTCCTGAGCCTTAGCTGCTTCACGAGCTTCAGCATCTGCTTGAGCTTTAGCCGCTTCACGAGCTTTAGCTGCTTCTTGAGCCTTAGCCGCTGCTTGAACTTCAGCATCTGCCTGAGCTTTAGCTTCTTCACGAGCTTTAGCTGCTTCCTCTGCTTTAGCTTCTGCTTGAGCTTCAGCATCTGCCTGAGCTTTAGCAGATGCTTGAGCCTTAGCTTCTTCACGAGCTTTAGCTGCTTCCTGAGCTTTAACTTCTGCTTGAGCTTCAGCTACTTCACGAGCTTTAGTTGCTTCCTCTGCTTTAGCTTTTGCTTGAGTTTCAGCTACTTCACCAGCTTTAACTGCTTCACGAACTTTAGCTGTGTCTTGAACTTTAATTGCTTTTTCAACTTTAACTGCTGGTTGAACTTTAACTGGTGCTTTACCTGTTAAGTAAGGAACATGAACATAAGCTGTTTTTCCGTTATATTCAAATTGAATCCAGTCATTTTGCACTTCGTGTGTTGTTTCGATTACATCATCTTGTTTCAACTTACCAAGAATTTCTGAGTCTGTGTTTGCTCCAGCACGTACGTTTAATACGTTTGCTGTTACGTAGTAAGTATCTTTCGTATAGTCAGCGCTTATGAAAGCTTCTTTACCGCTATTCAATTTAACTTTTGACCATCCGTTTTCTGTATGTAAAACATTTACTTTATATCCATCTAATAATTTTCCTACAACTTTTGATTCAGTAGTTGGGTTTTCTCGTACGTTTAGTACGTCAGTCGTTACGATTGTTTCTGCTTTAGCAGATGTTGTGAAAATCCCAAGACCAAAAACCGCTGCTGTTGCTATACCCATAAATTTTTTCATAATAGCCTCCATTGCATTTGTTTTCGTTGACCTCATTATAGCAACCATTATTTTCTTATTTGCGAAAAACATAAAATTACAAAGCTTTCGTAACGGGGCATTAATATTCTGTAATAATTCCATAAATAACCTGATAGCGCTTCCTTATTGTTTTTTGGAGGATTAGAGCGTGTGAAACATAAAATGAGTGGTATTTCAATTTCTATAACGTTAATAATGTTACAGAAATGTTTCTAATTGTTTTCTGCAGTATTACAAAAATGGTGTGTTTTACTGTCGAAACGAAAATTTAGTTATAAAATAATAATATTTTTGACTGTGGAAATATATAAATGAGGTGAAATTTAATGAAATATCGATAGAATTGTTACAAAATAAGTCGATGCATGGAAAAAATTACGCCTTGTATTTTGTCTATTACATATTATTTTTGCAATAATAGGATTCGATAATAGCCCGAGTATCTATAAAGAATGAAGAGTATTAGAAAGATAGTTGTAACGTGAAACATATATAATAGAAGAAACACAATTTGATAGGTAAATAAAAAACGTAGGAGTGTACACTCCTACGTTTTTTATTTACTCATATCGTAAACATTCAATTGGATCAAGTTTTGCAGCTTTGTTAGCTGGTAGTAGTCCGAATGCAATACCGATTAGCATTGAAATACCTACTGAAAGAAGTCCAAGTTCTTTTGAGATAACAAGTGGCCATCCGGCAAAGATTGAGACGATCCAAGCGAAGAAAATACCGAGCATGAATCCGATAAAACCACCTAGTCCTGTTAAAATACAAGATTCGATTAAGAATTGCGTTAATACTTTACCGCGTGTTGCACCAAGTGCTTTACGAATACCAATCTCACGTGTACGTTCTGTTACAGATACAAGCATGATGTTCATTACACCGATACCACCAACAAGTAATGAAATAGCAGCGATACCACCGAATACCATTTTCATCATACCGATTGATTCATCTAGTTGCTTCGTAAATTCACCCATATCTTGAGCTTCAAATTTATGCTCAAATTTAGGAGCTTTCATATCGTTTAAAACAGAAGCGGCTTGTTTTTCTACACTTTTACGTTCTGCTGGTGAAGTTAATATTAATCTTACAGAGTCATACTCAGTTACTCCTGAGATTACAGGAGCGTTTTCAAGTGATGTATAACCTTCTGACATAGCCATTCCGAAATCATTTTTCGTTTCATACACACCGACTACTTTATATGGCTTTCCTTTTATGTCAGTGTATAAATTTGATTCCCAGCCGTTAAATAATTTATTGAAAGCTTCTTCATTTAAAATAACAGCAGGAATCGCTTGCTTTAATTCACTATCATTTAATTCACGACCGTGAACTAATTTTATTTTCGCATCTGTCATGAAGGCGCCTGTTCCACCTCTTAAATCAAGAGAGACATCTTTTGAACCAGAAGATGCTTTTACTTTCATACTTACATCTGGATAAACATCTTTAACGCCTGGCACAGTTTGAAGACGTTTTAACATATCAGCTGTAATTTTGGCACTATCAGTTCCGTAATCAGGGTTGTTGTAGTAAATCGTTACTTCTGTATCTTTTCCTTGGCCTAATTCTTTTTTAAACTTTGCATTTGTACCATCACCCATTGAAATGATAGTAATAATGGCGCTAATACCAATAATAATACCTAGCATTGTTAATATAGAACGCATTTTATGAGCAAAGATAGAGGAAAGGGCCATGCGTATATTTTCACTCGTGTTCAAAATTAACCTCTCCAATCTTGGACGATATTTCCGTCACGAATTACAATTTGACGTGCTGCAGCTTCCCCGATTTCACGATCATGGGTAATCATAATAATTGTTGAGCCTTGTTTGTTTAATTCGTAAAAGAGGTCCATAATTTGTGTACTCGTTTTCGTATCAAGTGCACCCGTTGGTTCATCAGCTAAAATGAATTTTGGGTTATTTACAATTGCACGGGCAACGGCAACACGCTGCTTTTGACCACCGGATAATTCGTTCGGTAAGTGAGTAGCTCGATCTGCTAAACCAACTTTTGTTAAAGCGGCTAATGAGCGTTCACGTCTTTCTTTTTTATCGACTCCAGCGTAAATAAGAGGTAGTTCTACATTTTGAAGTGCTGTAAGTCTCGGTAATAACATGAAGTTTTGAAATACGAACCCGATCTCTTTATTACGAACGCGTGCAAGTTCGGTTTCAGACATGTTTGAAATATTTTGTCCTGCTAATTCATACGCACCTGTCGTTGGTTTATCTAAGCAACCGATAATGTTCATTAAAGTTGATTTACCAGAACCAGAAGGTCCCATTATAGAAGTGAATTCTCCTTGGTTTAGTGTTATGTCAATTCCGTGTAATATTTGAACGGACTCTGCACCATTTTGGAAGGATTTCGTGATGCCTTTTAAGTTAATCACTGGGCGACAACCTCCATACCATCTTTTAAGTCTTTTTCAGGTTTAGAGATAATTTGCTCTCCTTTTTTCACTCCAGAAACTTTTGCTTCGCTATCTGTCTCGAATTCAACAGTAATCGCTTGTTCTTTCGCTTTACCATCTTTTACAACGAAGACAACATTTTTGTCACCTTTTTTCACGATGCTGCTTTTCGGAACAATTGTACCAGTTGCTTCGCCAGATTTACTTGTTACATAAACGTGGAAGCCGTTTTGTAATTCTTCACTATTATCTAATGTGACAGTGAATTGATAGTTAGAAACAGTTTTATTTTCGTCCATACTCTTTAATGGTGTAGAACCAATTTCCGTTACTTTTCCTGTCCAAGTCTTACCAGCGACCGTTTTTGATGAAACAGTTACTTCTTGTCCAACTTTCATACTAGCAAGCTCATATTCAGAAAGTTGACCTTTTACTTTAAATTGACCAGCATGACGAAGAGTAATGCCACTCATACCTGTTTTTTCATCAGCAGTTTTCACGATATCATCAATTACACCATCAACAGGACTTGTTACAGAAAGAGTGTTTACTTTCTCTTTTGCTGCTTTAATCATTTCATCAGATTTTTCAACTTCAAACTTTTTCATTTCAAGTTGTGATTCTAATTGTTGCACTTCGACTTCCGATGCTTTTAATGCTTCCTGAGGAAGACCTGCATTTTTATCTTTTTGTAATTTTTGTTTCGCTGCATCGATTTGTTTTTGGAACAATGTTACTTCTTTTTGTGCGATTTTCTTTTGCATTTCTGCTTCCGTTACACCTTGTTTAGCAGTGGGGTCATTATATTTAAACAGAAGCTGCCCTTTTTTCACTTCATCGCCTTTTTTAACCGCTAATTCATACGTGCCTTTTGTTGGATCAAATGAAATAGTTTCAATTCCGTTTGGAATAACTTCACCGCCAAATTTTTGCGCGTTTTCGATTTGTTTTTCTGTTACTTTATAACTGCTATATGCCATTGCAACATCTGAACCACCACCAGCAAATGCAAAATATGATCCAGCTGCAATTCCGATTGCTACTACACTAGTAATTAACACTTTATTTTTCTTCTTCATCTATTTATCACCTTTTCGTTCGTTTTAGTATCTACATTAAGTATAAAAGAGGTGAAGAATCTGACAAATCGTTTTAGCTTACAATAACCTTACAGTTTTGTAAGGTATGAATATGTAAATGTAAGGTAGAGGTTGTCCTAGCTTAAGCAAATGAATTGACTCGTTGTTTCTTTCCTACAATAATATTGTAGGAAGGAGAGGAGGAAGGAAGATGGAAATTTATTTTAGCGTACACCCATTAAAACCATTTATTCCATACTCAAGGCAACATGCCATTATATTATTTATTATGTTGGTGGGGATCTTTTTTTTATATCAATACCAAGATGTATTACGTCAAATTGAGTGGAATATAACGGTTAGATATGCGATTGCATTTCTATTTATAGGAAGTGAAATTGGGCTTCATATGTGGGAATGGAAAGCCGGGATTTTTGACCTAGGCACTTCATTACCATTTGAGTTATGTACGATTAGTTTATTATTAGCGTCAATTATGATTGTAACGAAAAGTTATCGCATATATGAGATTGTGTTTTTCACAGGAATTATCGGTGCATCACAAGCCATTTTAACGCCAAACTTGCAGTATGCTTTTCCGCATTTTCGTTTCATTGAATATTTCATTGCGCATGTATTGCTCATTTGGGCACCGCTCTTTATGACCTGGGTAGAAGGGTATCGTCCGACAGTACAATCTATTAAACGCACAATGATATTTTTAAACATATTGATTCCAATTGTTTCGTTTGTGAATTACAAAACGGGTGGAAATTATATGTTTTTAGCTCATAAGCCAGAAACTGCCTCATTACTCGATATGTTAGGACCGCATCCTTACTACATTATTTCATTAGAACTCGCAGCGCTTATTGGATGTTTTATTGTGTATATGCCGTTTGCGAAAAGAGAAAAACATGTACATAAAGAATCACTAGGATCATAACCTAGTGATTTTTTACGTTTGAATATTTACAATTCAGAAAATTAAGAATAAAATTAAAGGGTAAATCATAGAGAGAGAAGGGGAAAAATGGTCAAAAAAGTATTTTTGAATGGGATGGAAATGACGATTCAATTTATTATTTCGATTTTGGGGATTATTTTTTTAGGGGCACTGCCGAAATTATTTTATGGATTTGAGCTGCATGTATCAGAGTACATAAAGAGTTTAAAAGAAGTATTTTTGAACTTAATGGATCTCTCCAATTTGCAATATGTGAGAGATAAATTTTTATTCCCACAGTTGTTTATCCATTATAAAGAAACGATTGTTATTTTTTTGGCCGCTTTTTTCATTTCATTATTTGTAGCATTTTGTATCGTTTATATGATTATGAGTAGTTCACCGCGTATACAACATCGAATTAAATCATTTCTTATCTTCCTAGAATCCATTCCAGACATTCTTCTTATTTTAGTATCACAAATTTTAGTTATATGGTTTTTTAAACAAACAGGTTTTTTACCTTTTCAAATTGCGTCAATTGGAGGCGAGTCGATTAGAGGATTGCCAATATTATGTTTGAGTATACCGACAACGATTATGTTTGTAAAAATGTTAGTGCTTCGTTTTGAAAATGAGCTAGAAAAAGATTATGTACTATTTGCTAAAGCGAAAGGGCTGAATCGCTTTCATATTTTAAATCGTCATATTTTACGAAATGTGTTGCTTAGTACACTTTTCTTTGCGAAAACGAATGTTTTTTTTATGCTATCTAATTTATATATTATAGAATGGATTTTTAATACGAGTGGTATTTTTATGTTTTTGAAATCGTATGAGGGTATTAGGGTTGAGGTTTTCATCGTTAGTGTGCTGCTTATTTATATTCCGATTTTTATTATATTTAAATTGTTTCATTATCTCATTCCAGCTGCGATGAAGGAGAGATTATAATATGTGGACGTATATAAAACGCGATAAAAGATTTTGGATAAGCATTGGGTTTCTTCTCCTATTAGTTCTTTTGAGCATCGGAAATACGATATGGAATGATGGACAGATTAAAAAAGTTACACTGCAATATGATGCGGATGGAAATCCAGAAGTGCCACCGTTTTCACCTTCACTACAATTTTTACTCGGGACAGATTTGAAAGGATATGACCTTTTACATTTAGTCATTGAAGGCGCGAAGTGGACGATTGGTATATCTATTTTAATTGCGGCACTTAGAATGGTAATAGGTGTGTTTTTCGGTGTTATACTCGGAACATATATAAAAAGAGGCTTTTCAAAGATTGAGGCTTTTTTTGATAGTTTCACAGTTATTCCGACAGTTATGATTGCGTATTTCTTTCTTCAAGCTGTGAATATATTTGGAAGTGGAGAGGAAACAACAACTTTTTTTGAAAGGGCTTCGTTTCAAGTTGTATTACTTGTAATGCTTGTGATGCCAGTTATTGCACTGTATGTTGCGAAGGAAGTTCGTAAATTACAAACAGAAGAATTTGTTGATGCCGCGCGCATATTAGGTGGATCGAGAAGGCACATTGTTATAAGGCATCTTTTTCCGCATCTCTATATGACGTTTATACTTGTATTTCTTCAACAGTTTACTCAAACCTTGACCATTTTACTTCATTTAGGGTTACTTGAGGTGTTTTTTGGAGGGACAGTCCAGTTTGGTGGACCGATAGGGATAAAAGAAATAGACTCTTACACACATGAATGGTCAGGGTTAATAGGAGTCTATTTTAGATCATTAACAGTGCATCCGTGGATTCCTCTCGTCCCAATTACATTTTTCGGGCTTACTATTTTTTCAGGAAATATGATTGTAAAAAGTATAGAAGAGGCGATGTCAAAAGTAAGGTTAGGCGGAGAGATAAAGAAGCCAGTTGTAGAAGAAGAACAATCTGTTGTGCAGTCAAAAGAAGAGTTATTTACTTTTAAACATACGATGTGAAAATAAAGAAGAAGCAAGCATAATCAATGCTTGCTTCTTTTTTTATTTCGTAGAAACTTCACCTTCAGCTTCTGTTTGCGGAATAAAGTATCCGATTATACCACCGATAATTGCCGGAACAATCCAGCCGATCCCTAAGTTATAAAAAGGAATTGTGTGTACGATATTAGCGATAAAGTTTGGAATCATTTCCACATTATCAAGTGCATGAATACAGCTAATAAGGAATGCAGCGATCATTGCTCCGATATAGACAGAAGGTTTACGTTTCGTATATTTATCAATAAATGATACGAAAATTAAAATGATTGTAATTGGATATAAAATAATTAATACAGGTAATGTAATTTTAATTAATAAGCTTAAGCCTAGGTTTGAAATGATGAAGCTAAATATACAAACATATAGTACCAGTTTCTTGTATGAAACATTCGTTAACACTGTTGCGAAATAGTTTGCGAATGCACTTACAACACCGATTGCAGTCGTTAAACAAGCGAAAATAATTGCGATACTTAATAAAACATTACCGCTTGTCCCAAAGAATTGATACATAATCGTAGCTAATAGCTGACCACCGTTTTCAAATTGTCCTAAGTTTCCGTTTGAAGCCCCGATATAACCGAGTAAGAAATAAACAATTGTTAAGAAAAGGGCAGCAATGCTTCCGCAAATAATTGTATATTTTGCGATGGATTTTTTATCTTGTATACCGTTTTGGCGAATTGCATTTACAACAATCGTTGATAATACGAGCGCCCCAATTGCATCTAACGTTAAAAACCCTTCAAGAAATCCTTTGAAAAATGGGATGTCTTTATAGTCACCGATAGGTTCTGTGAATGATCCTGGTGAAAGAATTGCTTTTGTTGCCATAATTGCAATAATTACAAGTAAAATTGGCGTTAATATTTTACCGATATGATCTACTAATTTGGATGGATTTAATGATAGGAAGTAAACGACTGTAAAGAAAATAGCGCTAAAAGCCAACATAGAATACCATTGATCTGGGAAAAGTGGTGCAATCCCAATTTCGTAAGATACAGATCCAGTTCGTGGAATAACAAATAGTGGGCCGATTGAAAGATAAATAATGATAGCGAATACTGCTGCGAATTTTGGATGAACACGGCTTGCTAAAGTGTTAAAACTACCACCGGCAAGGGCAACAGCGACGATAGCTAGTAAAGATAAACCGACGTCTGTAATAATAAATCCTGTAATGGAAACCCACATGTTCTCTCCGGAAGAAAGACCGAGAAGGGGCGGGAAAATCATATTACCAGCACCGAAGAAAACTGCGAATAGTAGTAAACTAATCGAAAGTATTTGCGCTGGTTTTAAAGTTGTACGCATATAAAGAAAATCCTCCTAATGAGTATTTTTGTCGAAAATTCAAATAATTTGTCGAGTAACTGTTATTATTTTAAAGGTCTGATGACTAGAAAGCAAGAGGGAATTTTATAAAAATTAAAAAATAATGCATTAAATTGAATAAATATACTATTTATATGTTAATTAGGAAGGATTTAACTTTACATATAAAAAAACACACATATCGTTACGATATGTGTGTTAAAAGAAAATCTTTTTATCACGTTCTTCTTTTAAAATTTCAACTGCTTCTCGGAAGCGTTGTGAATGCACAATTTCTCGTTCACGTAAAAAGCGTAAGCTGTCATTTATATCTGGATCATCGGATAAGTTAATGAGCCATTGATATGTTGCGCGCGCTTTTTCTTCAGCTGCAATATCTTCGTATAAATCTGCGATAGGGTCTCCTTTTGCCTGAATATAAGTAGCAGTAAAAGGAACACCACCTGCATTATGATAAAATAAAGCGCTATCGTGATTAGCGTACTGTGCGTCTAATCCGGCAGCTTTCATTTGTTCCGGTGTTGCATCTTTTGTTAATTTATAAATCATTGTAGCGATCATTTCTAGGTGTGCGAATTCTTCGGTGCCGATATCGGTTAGCAAGCCAACGACTTTGTCAGGGATAGTATAACGCTGATTTAAGTAACGAAGGGCAGCAGCTAGTTCGCCGTCAGCACCACCGTACTGTTCAACTAATAATTTGGCAAGGGCTGGATTACAGGTGCTTACTTTAACCGGGTATTGTAATTTCTTCTCATAAATCCACATATTTTCTCTCCTTCATATTTGCCATGGCCAAGGACCTTTGCTCCATTCCCATGGAGCGTTAGAATAACTATTTCCAAACTGCTGAAGTGGTCCGTATTTTTCTTCCATCTTTTGTTTTAATACCCTTCGTTTATAGGAGAAGTCATTAAATTGATTAATCGCAGCAGTGTCATCTGGATGTGTATCTAAATAAAGAGTTAGTTCAACTAGTACAAAGTCTAGTTCTTGAAGCTCCAGTAAAAGTTGATAATATTCTTCTGGTAGCGATTGAGTCACGTCAGTAGTCACCGCCCTTTTTTATAAGGATTTTCATAATAGTCATAAAAAACAGGCCATAAAGTCCCTTTTTGTAATGCCTCTTTTGGTGTGAATTGCGGTAAATTTGGCGGTTGAAAACCTAAAAATAAATTAGGAGGAGTAGAATAATATTTTTTTCCGATAGGAGGACAAGGATCTTGAGGGCTATGGTATGGCACGAATGATCTCATATATTTATTCATGAATAAACCTCCTTAACTCTTCATCACTACGTATTGTATTCAGACATAATAGGCATTTATGACACATATAAAAAAGTAATAGGTACGGGGGGAATGAATGTGGAGACTGTGAAACAATTCATTGTATTGGAAGTGAAAAACTTAAAGGAAACTTTGTATTTTTATGAAGGGATTTTAGGAATCAAGCCTAGTTTAGAAAGACCCCAATTAGATATAACAGGGGTTTGGTATGATGCTGATTCAATGAGAGTTAGTTTTGTAATGAATCGTAGTTTGGGTGGGCGTGAGAAGAGTGTTACGGATGCGGTTGATGTTCTAATGTTTTCAATTTCTAACATAGAGAACTTAAAGAAGAGGGTAGTGTTTTATAAAATTGCATATACAGAAAACAAAAGTGAGAAGAGTATTGTAGTACAAGACCCAGATGGATATAAAGTTCAAGTGATAGAAAGAAAGGAACATAGGGAGGCGATTTGATGGAGAGAAATTACGAAGAAAGTGCGTTGTTTGAGCATAAGTTTTGGCTAAAGGTACTTAGTGATCATGCGCAATTTTTACTTGATGCGTTAGCTCCAAAGGAGAAGGAAGATATAAAGAAAGCTACTTATTTTGTTGAGACGTTTACAGGCTTTTTAAATAAAATTCATACTGTCAATCTCATTGCATTCTCAAAAGAGGCAGAGCGAGCTGCTAAGGAGATACGAACGTTTAAATTAAATATTATACAGAAACAGTTGGAGGGGAAAATTACTATTCATTTTACGCCAACTTTTATTAATCATATGGTAAATGAAGTAGAAGAGTATATAACGGTGTTAGAGTTTTTAAAGAAAGGAGAAGTTCCGCCTGTTTTTCATGAATTACATTATCATCTCGTTTGGTTAACAGATGCAGCTGGTCATGCAGGGTCTATTTCTGGTGGATTAGATCTTGTTGAAAAAAGATTGAAAGAGAAAAGCGAAGAATTCGAGAAGCACTTTGAACAATTTTACTTAAAGGCAGTTGAGATGACGGGGTATTTACGGACAGAGCTTCATCATTTTCCGGCGTTAAAGAAGTTTACAAAAGATGTTTCACTTGAGTTAAAATTATTTTCGCATTTTCTCCATGAGGTTGAAGAGATGGAGTTATCGAATGAAATATTAAGTGCGTTATCAGCGAGAATGGCAGATCATATGGCAAGAGAGGAATGTTATTATTTATTAAAGTTAGCACAATCATCTGGACTTGAGATGCCAAAATGTAATCCACTTTAAAGAACAAGAGGTCGATTTCAGTTGGCCTCTTGTTCTTTTTTATTATCTCTTTTTATTTTTGCTTGCTCAATACTTGCCTGTAATGTCTCCATAATATTGATGATGTTTGGAGCTGGGGAGATTGTTTCAGTTTTTTCCTGTTGTTCAATTTTGTTTTCGATTAATTCGGTAAGAGCTTCTTTATACTCGTCTGTAAATAGCTCTTGTTCGAAAGGATTTGTAAGATGATGAATTAAATTGATTGCCGCGGTGAGTTCTTGTTTTTGAATAGGATGATCTTCGTTACTTGGTAAATTAGGTGTAGTTGTTATATTGCGAATTTCATTAGGGTAATGAATGGTTTGTAACATAAGCCCATCTTCAAAGCTACGGATAATAGCTAAGTGTTGTTTTTTTCTGATAGAAATATGAATTAGACCAAGTTTATTCGTACGTTCAAGAGCTTCTTTTAATAATAAATATGACTTTTCGTGTCCCGGGGTAGGGCCTATAAAATAAGAACGGTCATAGAGAACAGAATCAATTTCGCTATTTTGGACAAAAGATATAATACGAATGGACCGTGGCTCATGAACTTTTTGCAGCTCAGCTAATTCTTTTTCATCAATAATGATGTATTTATGAGGTGCATATTCATAGGCTTTTACAATATCTTTATCATCGATTTCTTCATCCGTACAATCAGGAGCAAACTTTTTATATTTAATAGGTGTTAGGCATTCTTTATGGAGACTTAAAAACTTTATATCGTTTTCTTCTACGGCACTATATAGTTTGATTCCTATATTTAATAGCCCAAGTGAAAGTGCACCTTTCCATACGGTATGCATATGAAATTTCTCCTTTCATTTAAAAAAATAAGTATGTTTATTATGAGATAGTAAGAAATTTCATATACGTTTTTTATTTTTAGTCAAGGGTAAGCTAGATAGTTCGAGTCATAAAATGTATTGACAAGCCCTCTAAAATATTTTAATGTGATTGTATAAAATTGTGTATATAAAGGGGAGTAACTTATTACAGTAAAGTCGTCATTACAGGGAGAAACCCTCGGCTTTATTGGCAACGTTTCGTTGTTAGTGAGACCTTTACCAGCAATGGTACAGGCCCCTTATTGTCTTTTTTAGGACCCTTACCATATTTGGTAGGGGCCTTTTTGTATACAAAGAGAGGAGATAAAAAATGAAAAAACTTATTAGTAGATTAAGAGTTGTATTTCATGTCCGCAAGTTTGTTCCATTCCTATTTGACTTTTTCACTTCAAAAGAGGTTTCAATAAAGAAGAAAATTTTATCTGTTGCTTTTTTAGTTGGTTATGTGGCGATGCCGCTTGATTTAATTCCAGACTTCCTGCCGTTTATCGGTATTTTAGATGATATTGGAATTGTGTTATTCATTTTGAATCGAATTGTAAAAATGGCACCAGTGCAATTACAAGAAAAGCATAATGTAAATATTGGATAGGAGTTAAAAGAATGGAGCAAATTATTTTAGATATAATCGAGTTTTTAAAGCAGTTTTCTTATTTTGGAGTTGTGTTAGCATTAACGTTTGAATTTATTCCAGCAGAAGTAGTTTTACCCATGGTTGGATATTGGGTGTACGAGGGAGATATGAATTTTTGGCTAGCTGTATTAGCTGGAACGCTTGGTGGAACGACAGGACCATTAACGTTATATGCACTCGGTTATTACGGTGGTCGTCCTCTATTAATAAAATACGGAAAATACTTCTTCATTAAGGAAGAACAAATTCAAAAGGCAGATGATTTCTTTGAGAAATACGGACCGGTTGTAGCATTTGTTGGACGCTTCGTTCCAGGAGTTCGAACACTTATTTCCGTTCCATGTGGTATGGCGAAAATGAACATATGGAAATTTAGCATATATACATTTGTAGCGATGTTCCCGTTAACGGCTTTGTATATATATGTAGGAATGAAATTAGGTCCGCATTGGGAAAAAGCAGCGGATATTGTTGGACAATATATGCTACCGATATTAGGAGGCGTTCTTCTTATCGTGGCTAGTATCTTTATCTATAAATTTATGAAAAAGCGAAACAAAACGGAATCTATCTAGTTATTAGCATTGAGTTTTGATTAATTTTTGAAAATAGATGAATAGTACAGGCAAAAGACTCTAAAGGACATACACATATAGGGAATATAAAAGAGAGAGGGGAAACAACTATGTCTTGTGAGTGCTCAGGGTCAGCGTTAACTTGCTGTCCAGATAAAAATTATGTGCAAGATAAAGTGTGTAGTCCGTGGTCTGCTACTGTAGTTGCAACAGCAATTGATAATGTTCTCTATACAAATAATATTAATCAAAATGTAATTGGTACTGGCTTTGTGAAATATGATGTTGGACCGGGCCCAATCACTGTAGAAGCACTTGATTCTGCTGGGGCTACAATTGATACACAAACATTAAACCCAGGAACGAGTATTGCTTTTACGTATCGCCGCTTTGATAGTATACAAGTTGTGTTACCGGCAACACCTGCTGGAACGTATCAGGGAGAGTTTTGTATTACAACACGTTATCCACTTTCATAGCAGAATAGGAGAGGATCAAAATGGGAATGAGAAGTTCCAGTTTGTCTTGTTGTTCTAATAAAACGCTTGTACAAGATCAAGTATGTACAGACTGGTCTATTACAGGTGCTGGTACTCAAATTGTATATACGAATAATATTACGCAAGAAGTGTATGGTTCGGGTTATGTGAAATATGATGTAGGCGCAAATCCAATTACTGTTGATTTTTTAGTAGGTGCTACAGTAGTTGATACGATTACTGTTCAACCGCAAAGTAGCGGTACTTTCACTATACGATATTTTACTACAATTCGAATTACTACGACAGGAACAACTGTTAGTCAAGGAGAGTTTTGTATTACAGTACGTTATCCGATTTCATAAAAAAGCATACCGTAAAGGGTATGTTTTTTTTTATTGAGGAAGTAATGAAATTGGTATTCTATAAGCAACATGTAAATTGGCAACAGTACTTGCCTTCTAAATATAGTGAAGAATTACTTTGTATATTAATAATACTAACGGATATTAAACCTTTACCTGTGTAAGATATTGTATTGCCAGGAAACACAGTGAAAATATTAGTTACTGCTCCAACGATTTGAATTGTAATTGCTTCAGTGCTGCTAGTACTATTGTAAACCGAGACAGTACCTGATATAAGGAGTATCCCATCACTTTGCCATAGTATCATTGATTGTAATGCATCTTTGGCAGAGGGAATGGTGCTATTAGTTATGAGGAAATTCCCTGCAAATTCATTTGTTACTAGCTCGCAACTTGGATTTGGAGGAGGGGGCGGTGGACAAGGGTCTGGACAAATGATAGATAAAGGAGCGAAACAGCCAATATTTTTTTTATTCTTCAATACAACCCCTCCTTTTTAAGTTGTCTTTTACTACTATTAAATGTAGAAGCATGGCCGATGTGTTAAGAAAAGAAGAAAATGTTAAAAATTAAGATTGTCTAATAGGCTTACATCTTAACGTATCATTCATGTTATAGAAAAGAGTATATGTGAATAGACATGGGAAAAGAATGATCAGAATCTTTTAGACAAAAGGTGGTTGTATACAATAGTACGAGGAATGTGGGACTTAATTTATAATTAACTGTATATTTACAAAAATCTAATAAAATTCATTTGTGATTTAAACGACATTAATATGCTTTAGATAAAATAGCCCTTGTAATGAATCAATTATTATGAGGAGGATTCACGTGGACAGAATTGCTTTAAGAAAAGTAAAAGGTCTTATTGGATTATTAATGATTTTTGTATTGGCGTTTGTATCATTTCCATGGAGTACATCAGTCAAAGCGGAAGAGAAGAAACAAGAAAAGATGCAGAGTGAGAAGAAGTTAGTTTTTCCAGTTGTAAGTGATGTACATATTAAAAACAGTGGAACGGATGATACGTTTCGCTGGAAAAGAGCGATTGAACAGTTTAATACACTTGCTCCAAAACAAGATGCATTTGTAATTGTAGGAGATTTTACTGATTCAGGATCGGTACAACAATATGATCGCTTCATGCAAGTGTATAATGAAAATGCAAATAAAGATGCGGTACGAATGAATTCTCTCGGTAATCATGATTATTGGAACGGCTTATCTGTAGATGGAGCGCAGAAGCGTTTCTTAGAAAAAACAGGAATGGAATCGATTTATTATCATAATGTGGTGAAAGGGTATCACTTCCTTGTTATGTCTCCGGAAGATGGGACAACTCATGGATATTATTCAGACAAGCAAATTAACTGGTTAAAAGAAGAAATGGCAAAAGCGCAAAAGGATGATCCAGAAAAGCCGATTTTCGTATTTTTACATCAACATATTAAAGATACAGTATACGGTAGCCAAGAGTGGGGAACGAAAGATAGTACGAAAATTAATGCAGTATTAAAAGAATACCCACAAGTCATTACGTTTTCAGGTCATTCTCATTATCCGTTAGATGATCCAAGATCTATTCATCAAAAAGACTTTACGTCCGTTGGTACATCTTCTGTAAGTTATATGGAAGTTGAAGGCGGTAAAGTACAAGGAAATATCCCGCCAGGAGCTAGTACGTTAAGCCAAGGTTTATTAGTAGAAGTAGATGATGAAGAGGTAACGATTAATCGTCGTGATTTCCATACGAATGCTTGGACAGGTGAGCCTTGGAAAATTAAATTGCCAGCAAAGAAAGAAACATTTACACATGTAGAAAATCGTGATAAAGAAAAGCCATACTTCGCTAAGGATGCAAAGCTTGCTGTATCAAATGTAACAGAAAACGCAGCAACAGTAACATTCCCGCAAGCATTGGACAACCTTCTTGTTCATTCTTATCGTGTACAAGCGAAGGATAAACAAACAGGTGAGATTAAAAATAAGTTATTAGCATTCTCAGAGTTTTACCGTGACCCAGTGCCGAAAGACCTTACATTTACGCTTGCAGGGTTAGATGGTGGGAAAACATACCTACTTGAAGTCGTCGCAATTGATTCATTTGGCAATGAAAGTGTGCAGCCGTTAACGGCAGAAATTACTACGAAAAAAGATAATATCGATCCGAATGTAAAAGTGCCAAAGGCTGATGTTTTCGATGTGAACTTTGCAGATGGTACATTTAAAGACAATTCACCATTTGTTACAAAAGGTGATGTGAAGGGTAATGTGACTATTGAATATGATAAAGCTTTGAAAAAAAATGTTATGAAGTTAAACGGGAAAGCAAATACATTTGGGTATCTGCCGTTTTCAGCAGCCCAAAAAGAAAAAGTAGCAAATGCATTTACGTTAGAAACTGTATTTTCAATGAATGAAATTCGTGGACAAGGTATTTTGCAAAATACAGAGAGTGGTGGAATTGGTTTTGAGTCTACAGGAAGTGGAAATGTTGAATTGTGGGCTCATATTGGTGGTAGTTATAAACGTGTTGGCGTTCAGTTAGAAGCGAACAAAACATATCATTTAACAGGAACGTATAACGGAAGTGAAATAGCAATTTATGTAGATGGTAAAAAAATAAATAGCCAACCAGCTCAAGGAAAAGTGTATCATCCGAACGTACCGTTTGCATTTGGAGCTGATCCAGATAGCAATGGAAATGGTGGCATTTCGTTAAATGGTCAAATTGCGCTAGCAAAATTATATAGTAAAGCATTAAGTTCTTCAGAAGTATTAGCAGCGTACAATGAGTTTTTTAATCGTACGAAGTTAGAGCAAGTAAACGCGTTATATGAAGAGCTAGGAAAAGTAAAAGCAGTGTTAGCTGGTACATATGAATTTGGTGATAAGCCAGGTCAATACTCAAAGGAAGCATTTCAAGAACTAGAGAAAAGCTATAACACTGCAAAGCAAGCGTTTGAAAATATCGGAAGTACTGGGGAACAAATTATTCAAACGTATAACGAATTAAAAACAGCTAATGTAACCTTTGTACAATCTAAAGTAGCAGAAGAGCAACCAAAAACACCGAAAGAAAAATTAAAAATCAATATTGAATCTGCAAAAGTTGTAGTACAGAAAGCGCAAGCTGCGAATGTAACGGACGGTTCAGTGAAATCATTACAACAAAAAATTACAGTTGCAGAAGCTGTATTAAAAGATGCGAAAGTGAAAGACGAACAGGTAGAAACGATGAATCGTACGATAGAGCATGCGATTTCACTCGTTGAAAAAAGCATGAACAAATAAGAGAGAAGAAAAAGAAGCTTATCATGATAGGCTTCTTTTTTGTTATACTAAAAGTAGTATAGAAAGAGGGAGCGAATAATTTGGAACAGAAAAAGCTAAAAAGAATTCTTGAATATGTATGGATCGCGGTTGTGCTCCTTGTAGGATATTATTTATTAAAAGATAAAAGTATATGGATTCTATTTTTAATGACTTTCTTATTAGCGGGTTTAGGCACGTTATTTATTAATTTCTTCTTTGATAGTGTAAATGCATGGAAGAAAAAGAAGGAGACGAAGTAAAGAGGGAAGCTATGCAAAAGTGGAAGCTTATATATTAGGTGATTATTTTCTTATTGCTTGTAAGTATTGGAGTTTTTAAATACGCTACACCAATAGGGAATTGGGCATCGCTTACAGCTTACATCGGCATATTCATCATTTTACAATCGTTAACGAGAAAACATAATAAAACAGGAAAATAGCTCGCCGTTTCATCGGCGAGCTATTTTATTATGCTTCTTTCGTCTCATCATTTGTTTTTTCAGTAGCTAAATGACTATGCTTTCTAGAGTAGAAGAAATAGAAGCATAAGCCGACTATAAGCCAAACTGCAAAGCTAATCCATGTCGTTTTAGACAAATTGATCATTAAATATAAACAGCAAAGGATTGCGACAACTGGTAGTACAGGTACGAAAGGAGTACGGAATCCGCGTTTTAAGTCAGGATGTGTTTTTCGTAAAATAAGTACAGCACAGCAAACGAATGTGAAGGCTGTTAACGTACCGATGTTTACTAAATTCGCGAGTAAATGTAGGTCTAAAAGTCCTGCTAATAAAGCGGCAACAACGCCAGTAATCCACGTATTTAATAAAGGGATTTTCACTTTTTTATTTACACGTGCTAACGCTTTTGGAAGTAAACCGTCGCGGCTCATCGCATATGAAACACGAACTTGTCCATACATAACGACTAAGAGAACGGTTGTCATTCCAGTCATCGCACCAACAGCGAGTAACCCTGCAATTGTATCTTCACCAACGAAATGCAATGCAAATGCAACTGGATCAGAAACATCTAATTGTGTATAAGGAACCATGCCTGTTAAAACGAAAGATACAATCATGTATAAAACAGTACAAATAAGAAGGGAACCGATAATGCCGATTGGTAAATCACGCTGTGGTTTTTTCGTTTCTTCTGCAGCGGTTGCGATTGCATCAAACCCTAAAAAGGCGAAGAATACAGTGGCAGCTCCAGTAATAATACCGTCGTATCCGAATGGAATGAACGGTGTCCAATTTTCAGGCTTTACATATTTTGCGCCTGCAACGATAAAGGCAATGATAACAGCTAGTTTAATAAGAACCATAATATTATTAATGCGTGCACTTTCACGTATACCGAAACTTAAAAGGCCAGTAATAAGAAGTAAAATACAGACAGCTGGTAAATCGATGATACCACCTTTTCCAACACCGGGGGCCGAGGCGATTATGGCGGGAAGGTGTATGTTAAATCCTTGTAGTAAAGATTGTAAATAACCAGACCACCCAACAGCTACAGCTGCAACGGCAAGTAAATATTCGAGCATTAAACACCATCCGACGATGAAGGCGACGACTTCTCCGACTGTCATATATGCGTAAGTATACACACTTCCTGAGACAGGTATAGAAGAAGCAAATTCAGCATAACAAAAGGCTACACAAGCACAAGTAAATGCAGCGATAAGAAATGATAGCATAATACCAGGACCAGAATGTTTTGCTGCAACAATACCCGTTAATACAAAGATTCCTGTCCCAATTACGGCGCCGATTCCTAAAAACGTTAAATCGAGTGCAGTTAATGTTCTATCTAGTTGCTTTGGTGATTCAGTACTGAGCGCTTTTTTTCGTAATAATGACTTCATTTTGGACTCTCCCCCCGTTTTTTCATTTCCATAACTGCGAATATAGTATGAGCCCATTAGAAAAGAGTACGTAAGTAAATGGAGGTACAGTTATGGTATGTAGTTTTTTAAAGTTTCTGGATTAACTTTATTATAATTCAGAATATTTTGTCAAATAAAATTTTAACAAATAAAATGCGGATGAATAGGGGAAACTATGTGCGGAAATGGATGCGGGTTAACAAATAGATTTATTTTATCCCGCATTAACGGGCAGTAAAACCCCCACCTCAAAATTCGGCTGGAGCAAAGAAGTTAGGTGGGGGTCGGGCTGCCCGTAAACGCCCGATTGGTGAGGGCTCATAATCAGTGGGGGATGAACAAAATCCCCACTGATTAAAGTTTCACTTTATATAGTAGGAGAAGATGCTATGTTATTTTATTTTGAACTTGTCGTCATTTTACTTTGTACGAAATTAGCTGGTGATATTAGCGTTAGACTCGGTCAGCCTTCTGTACTTGGTAAATTACTTGTTGGTATTATTATCGGTCCTGCGGTGCTAGGTATTATTAATAGTTCAGAACTTATTGATGAGCTTAGTGAAATTGGTGTTTTGCTACTTATGTTTATGGCGGGACTTGAAACAGATTTAGAAGAGTTAAATCGGAATTTGAAATCGTCGTTTGCAGTAGCGGCTGGTGGAATTATTTTTCCTTTCATCGGTGGATATGTGACAGGACTGTTGTTTGGATTAATGCAATCTCATGCCATTTTTTTAGGATTATTACTTTGTGCAACATCGGTTAGTATTACAGTGCAAACGCTAAGAGATTTAGGGAAGATGAATACGAGAGAAAGTACAACGATTTTAGGTGCTGCTGTATTTGATGATGTAATTGTCGTTATTTTATTAGCGTTTGTTATGAGCTTTTTAGGAACGCAAGATGTGAATATAACACTTGTCATTGTAAAGAAAATCGTTTTCTTTGTAAGTATTGTTTTTATCGCATGGAAAGTCGTTCCTTGGATTATGAAAATGCTTGTGCCGCTTCGCGTAACAGAAGCTTTAATTAGCGCAGCTCTTATTATTTGTTTCTCTTTTTCGTATTACAGTGAAATGATGGGAATTGCAGGTATTATTGGAGCATTTGCAGCAGGAATTGCCATTTCTCAAACGGAGTATAAGCATGAAGTGGAACATAAAATTGAACCGATTGCTTATGCGATATTTGTACCAGTGTTCTTCGTAAGTATCGGAATGGAAATTACATTTCAAGGAATCGGGAGTCAGCTTTGGTTCATTATCATTATGACGCTCGTTGCGATTTTCACAAAGTTAATCGGATCAGGTTTAGGAGCAAGACTGACAGGATTCAACCTCCAATCTTCTATTAGTGTTGGTGCAGGGATGGTGTCACGCGGAGAAGTAGCGCTGATTATCGCAGCAAATGGACTTACGGCGAATTTATTAGCGAAAGAAAATTTCACAGCGATTGTTATTGTTGTTATATTGACGACGATTATTACACCGCCACTTTTAAAGAAGTATTTTGTATAGAGGAGAAGAGCTTATCTGACGTAGATAAGCTCTTTTTTTATTCTAAAAAGCAATGGTCCTGTAGCATAGAAGGTTTGTAAGTATGGTAAAATCTATGTATATGATGTGGACGAGGAGAGGGATGTGTGAAGATTACGAAGGGGAAGGTTATAGGCGTAATCATACTTATTGCACTATGTATACCATTTACCGCATGGAAAGAATCAAAAGTGAAATGTTTTCCAGTTTCTATTTTTTCTTCCTATGTAGAAGATGAAAACCGAAAGACTATAAGTACACTGCTTTTGTACCTGACTTTGCAGTTTGGATACATGGATGGGAAAAACAGAGATCTGAAGGTGAAATAACGTCATATAAAAAAGGGGATCGAACTGTAATTGTTCATCATCCACCTGGTAATGATGGTTTTTATCTATATGATACAAATGATATTAGAGAATATACGCAACCGTAAGAAGTGGAGGTTAAATAGTGAAAGCTTCAACATTACTATTTAAAATTGAAAATAATATGGATCAATTTTCACCAGCTGAAAAGAAGGTTGCCATGTACATAATGGAGAACGCAGAGATTGTTCCAAATTTAACGACAAAAGAAGTGTCTACAAATGCGGGATCGAGTGAGGCGAGTGTTGTACGTTTTTGTAAAACAATCGGTATTGGAAGCTTTAAAGCATTTAAGATAGCGCTTGTTCGTGAATTAACGATTGCTGATTATAATATTAACGATTTTTCAGTAATGAATAAGGAAGATGGACCGTACGATTTGTTTAATAAAGTTACGTATGTGAATAAAGCTGCAATTGAGGCAAGTGTTACGGCGATAGATAAGAAGGAACTTGAGAAAGCTGCAGATCGTATTGTAAATGCGGATAAGATTTTATTTTACGGCGTAGGTGGGTCAGCGACACCGGCGATGGATGGGGCGTATAAATTTACACGGCTCGGATTTACAGCGATGATGCTATCTGATTTTCATATGATGTTGCCGCTTGTGACGAATTTAAAAGAAGGCGATATATTTGTGGCGATTTCAACATCTGGGCGAACGAAAGATGTGCTTGAAATGGCGCAATATGCAAAGAGACAAGGTGCAACTGTTATCGGAATTACGAAACTTGACCAATCATCACCTTTATATAAAGAAGCGGACATTCGCCTTTGTATGCCGGATGTAGAGCAAGATCATCGTATTGCGAGTATTGCTTCGAGAATGACGCAACTGAATATGATTGATGCTTTATATGTGATTACTTTTAATCGAATTGGCAATAAAGTGCTGGATCAATTTATGGAGACGCGAGAAGAAGCTTTGCGGTTACGGAAGTTGAAGTAGAAGAAAAGATGAGGGGACTCATCTTTTTTTATTAACTTTGACACAAATATGTCATGTTGTGAAATTTTATTTCATAAAATAAGAAAGAGTTATTGATTTTTAGTTTCTTAAAGTTATAATAAAAGTGTGAAATATAATTTCGAAGAGGGTGGCAATATGTTAGAAAATTTATCGACAGAACACCGTAATGAGAAAACGACGAATCTAGATGAGATGAGTATAAAAGAAGTGTTACAAAGTATGAATGAAGAAGATAGAACTGTTGCGTTAGCAGTTGAAAAAGAAATAGAACACATTGAAAAGGTCGTACAGACTGTTATTAAATCTTTTGAAGAAGAGGGCCGATTAATTTATATTGGGGCTGGTACGAGTGGTCGTTTAGGTATTCTAGATGCGGTTGAATGCCCACCAACATTTGGAACAGATGATAAAATGGTGCAAGGATTTATAGCAGGTGGATTGAAAGCGTTTACTAAGGCGGTGGAAGGTGCCGAAGATCGCGAAGAGTTAGCAGAAGAAGATTTGAAAAGTATTGGATTAAACGAGAAAGATACAGTGATTGGTATTGCCGCAAGTGGAAGAACCCCTTACGTAATTGGCGGATTGAAATACGCACATAGTGTGGGAGCAAGTACGGCGAGTATTTCTTGTAATAAAAATGCTGAAATAAGTAAGTATGCAAAACTCAATGTAGAAGTGGAGACAGGTGCAGAAATATTAACAGGCTCAACACGTTTGAAGGCTGGTACAGCGCAAAAATTAGTGCTCAATATGATTTCAACAGCGTCAATGATTGGTGTAGGAAAAGTATATAAAAACTTAATGGTAGATGTTCAATCTACGAATGAAAAGTTAGTAGAACGATCAAAACGAATTATTGTGGAAGCAACAGGAGTTAGTTATGAAGTAGCGGCAGAGTATTACGAAAAAGCAAATCGTAATGTGAAAGTTGCTATCGTTATGGTATTACTACAGTGTGAGTATGGGGAAGCACTAGAAAAACTAAAAGAAGCGAAAGGCTTTGTGAAGAAAGCATTATAAAGTGAAACGATAAGAATAGGGAGGGGGATTCTATTATGAAGAAAGAAGAGAGAATGGCCAAAGAAATTTCAGAGCAACTTGGGGGAATAAAAAATATTCGTAGCATTGCTCATTGTATGACGAGACTGAGGTTAACGCTTCATGATGAAAGTAAAGTGAATATGGATCTTTTGAAAAAGGTTGAAGGCGTTATGGGCGTCATTGAAGATGAAACACTTCAAGTTGTTGTTGGTCCAGGAACTGTAAATAAAGTAGCAGCTGCAATGGAAGTTTTAACAGGATTACGAATTGGTGAGGTTGCAGATCATCATCTTGAAGATATTGGTCAAGAGATTAAATCAGAGATGAAGAAGAAAAATAATACACCAGTGAAGAACTTTTTACGAAAAATAGGTAACATTTTTATTCCGTTAATACCTGGTCTTGTTGCATCAGGGATTATAAACGGAGTTGCTAACTTTGCGAAAAACGCCGGTGCTGATCCGAATGCTACATGGCTACAAATGTTACTACTTATTGGCGGCGGTATCTTTACATTTTTAGGGATTTTAGTCGGTTGGAATACAGCGAAAGAATTTGGCGGGACACCAGTTCTTGGGGCGATTGCGGGTATTTTAATTTTCAATCCGGCGATGGCAAATGTGAAATTATTTGGTGAGGCAATGGTACCTGGGCGGGGCGGATTGTTTGCAGTTATTTTTGCAGCGTGGCTTATGGTAGTAGTTGAGAGAAGAGTACGAAAAGCAGTGCCGAATGCAGTAGATATTATTGTAACACCGCTTATTACTGTATTAGCTGTAAGTATAGTAACGATGTTAGCGATTCAGCCAGCAGCGGGATTTTTATCTGATGGTATTACGAGCGGTATTAACGCAATTTTAAATGTTGGTGGGGCATTTGCTGGAGCAGTGCTAGCCGGAACGTTTTTACCACTCGTTATGGTCGGATTACACCACGGTTTAACACCGATTCATATGGAATTTATTAATCAAACGCACGTAACACCTTTATTACCAGTACTCGCAATGGCTGGTGCCGGTCAAGTGGGCGCAGCGATTGCAATTTATGTGAAAACAAAAAATAAACGACTTCGTAACGTAATTAAAGGTGGATTGCCAGTTGGGTTTTTAGGGATTGGTGAGCCGTTATTATACGGGGTTACATTACCACTTGGAAAACCTTTTATCACTGCTTGTTTAGGAGCGGCTGTCGGGGGTGCATTCCAAGCAGTTATGAAAACGGCTTCACTCGGAATTGGCGTATCAGGATTATCTTTAATCCCGTTAATTGCTGATAATAAATATTTACTATATTTCTTAGGTTTAGTCATTGCATATACTTTCGGATTTATCTTCACGTACTTCTTCGGATTTAAAGAAGAAATGGCAGAAAACATATAGAGAAAGGGATTCCTTTCTCTTTTTCTATTCATAGAAAGGGAGATTCATATGATAGGAGTTTCAATTTATCTTTCAAAAGGGCAAGCAGACAAACAAAAAGAGTGGCTAAAAATAGCGAAGGAAAACGGATTTTCATCTATTTTTACATCACTTCATATTCCGGAAGATGATCCAGATACGTATAAAGAGTTAATTCAAACATTAGGGAAACAGGCTCTCGAAAATGAAATGGAATTAATGGTGGATATATCTCCAAAGTCGTTAAATCATTTAGGAATAACGTATGAAAATGTGGAAGTGTTATTGGGCTTTGGTATTACTGGTTTACGAATGGATTATGGCATTGCGCCGAAGGAAATTGCGCGTGTATCTCATAAGATGAAAGTAGCTTTAAATGCGAGTACGATTACAGAATCTTTCTGGGAAGAGTTACTTGCGGAAAATATACGGGTAGAGAATGTTGAAGCGTGGCATAATTTTTATCCGCGTCCAGAAACAGGACTAGCAAGGTCCTTCTTACAAAAGCAAAATCAATATTTACATGCGTGTGGAATAACAACGATGGCATTTATTCCGGGAGATGAGGATAAACGTGGCCCGTTATATGAAGGGTTACCAACGTTAGAAAAGCACCGCAATATGCGCCCGCTTGAAGCGTTTTTAGAACTTGTTCAAGATTGTGATGTCGATAAAGTGTTGATTGGAGATATAAGTGCTAGTTTAGAAAGTGTACAAGAAATTGCGAGCGCGAGTAGAGGGATTATTCCGCTGCGATATGAGTCATTTATAAATGAAAATGAAGTATTAAAAGTAGTAGAGCAAGTGCATACAAATAGATTAGACCCAGCACGTGATGTCATTCGCTCAGTAGAATCAAGGGAAGGAAATAAAGTGATTTTACAGCCGATGCATGCAATCGCAAGAAAGAAAGGCAGTATCACAATTGATAATGAATTGTACGGTAGATATGCCGGGGAGATGCAAGTTGTTATAAATGATTTGCCTACAGATGAGAAGGTGAATGTTGTCGGAATGGTTGTGGAAGAGGACGTGCTGTTATTGCCTTATATTGGTGCTGGAAAAAAGTTTCAACTTTTTCTGTGCGATTGAGTAAAAGCTTGAATTAGCGCTATTTTATAAAAGACATTATTCGTAAAACGGATAATGTTTTTTGTTTTCTTTAAAAAAAGCATTTGACGAATGAAACGAAATACCGTATTGTTTTGTCTTGTGAATAAATGTTCACCATAACAAACAAAAAAGGAGAGTTCAAAATGAATCAATATATTGGGAATTTAATTATTCGTATCGTGTTAGGAGTTACGTTCTTTGCACACGGTTTAGCAAAGTTTCAATCAGGTATAGATAACGTAGCAGGATGGTTTACAAGTATCGGTTTACCAGGTGGCCTTGCGTATGGTATAGCGACAGTTGAATTAGTTGGTGGTATATTATTAATTATCGGTTTAGGTGTTCGATATGTAGGATTGTTATTCGCTCTTATTTTAGCTGGAGCTATCGTAAAGGTAAATGGAGCAGCAGGATTATTAGGAGATGGCAAGAATCCAGGATATGAATTAGATCTTGCATTATTATCAATGGGTGCGTATTTATTCGTTGTAAAAGCAGAAGGATATGTAGATCGTTTCTTAAAAGAGAAAGTAATGAAAACGAAGTAAATTTTATTTATAAATTGTTGACTTAAAGAGTTATTGTAACTATAATAGTTACAATAACTAAGTTAAGAATGAAATGAATTAGCATATTTTTTTACACAAGTTGTAACTACAATAGTTACGACTCGTGTAAAGAATAAATAAACGAGGGAGGAATTACTATGCTTAAATCAAATTTAGAAATTATTCAAAGTACGTATGAAGGATCAGCTTCTTCGAATGCAAAACATTTAGCAGAATCCCTCTCTGAAAAAATAGAATGGACAGAGGCAAAAGGTTTCCCGTACGGCGGAACGTATATAGGTACAGAGGATATAATGGAAAATGTATTTAGTCGTTTAGGATCAGAATGGGATGATTATAAAGCGAGTGTAAATATGTATCATGAAGTAAACGGAAAAGATGTAATTATTGCTGAAGGTGTTTATTCAGGAGTTTATAAAGAAACGGGAAAATTGTTTGAAGCAGAATTTGTTCATATATGGCAGCTTGAAAATGGGAAAATTATAAAATTTAAGCAATATGTGGATAGTTTTATTGTACGAGAAGCGATGAAGGTTTAAAATATAATAAGGAAACAAATGGAATCGGCTGTGCGCAGGCGATTCCATTTGTTTATGTGATTATTAGGGGAATGGGGAATACATAATATGAAAAAATGGATTATAGGGACAATTACAATGATTGTAATTGCAATAGGAGCTGTATTCGGTGTTACGAAACTTCTTAATTATATAGAAGAAGAGGAGAAGAGTCTGAAAGCACAAAATGTAACGGGGCAACAAGGGAAGAAAGCAAAGGAAGAGAAGCAACAAGCTAGTGAAGATGAAATTATTTCTACCATGCATAGGATGGTACATCAAAAAGTGAAATCCTCTGAAAAATGGGGATTTATTGAAATGACAAATAAGGAAATTCGTAGTGCGAAGGAAGCGGTAGAAAGCAGTACAAATTTTAAAAATAAATCAAAGTTACTTGCTACTTTGGAGCGCTGGGAGAAAGGGGATTTTTCACAAACGGTTGAGGAGCATAACTTTTTGTGGGAAATTCAAGGTGGTGATACTGGAAAGGCAACAGAACGTTTATCGCCAGAAGAAGAAAAGAAGTATGTGAAAGAAATGAAAGGTAAATAAAAACATCGCCACTTTGGTGGCGATGTTTTTTTGATTAAGAATGTTTGCGCAGTAAAGCTCTAGTTGGCTGAACAGCAACTGTTTTGAAATGAGAAAATAAATAACATCCTGTCACGACGACAATTGTACCTAAAATTTGTATCCATGTTAATTCTTCTCCTAGGAAAAGGAATGCTAAAATAGCTGTGAAAATCGGATTGAAGTTTAGAAAAATTCCCGATGTTGTAGCTCCTAATTTTTGTACACCAATGTTCCAAAATACCATACAAAGTACTGTTGAAATGATTCCTGTATATAAAAGCGATGTAATGAATGATGTATTTATATTTGAAACAGTGAAGTTACCGATGTTAAATGGCAGTAATAAAATAATGCCGAAAATACCAGAATATAACGTCGCCATTAGTGGTGTAGTTGTTTTTGTTGCCCATTTACTGCACACAGAATATATCCCCCAAATACAAACTGCCGCAATCATCCATAAATCTCCGCTATTAAAATGTAGTGAAAATAAAAGTGAGAAATCACCTTTTAATAGAACGAGGATAACCCCGAAGAATGAAAGGGTCATGGATAATATTTGAAGTGTATTTACTTTTTCTTTTAGAAATAATACCGAAAATAGTGCAATTGAAATTGCATTCAATGTAGAGATGAGACCCACATTCGTTGCGGATGTTTTTTCTAATGCTAAAAATTGAAAGATGTTAAAGAGAGCGACTCCTGAAATCCCCATCAGTATTAAAGGTAGTATCGCAGCGCGCGGTGGCAGGATTTTCTTTTCTTTAAACCATACCATAGGTAATAAACAAACGATCGCAATGATCCATCTTAAACTCGTCAGTGTCATCGGCGAGGCATGATCGACGAGAGATTTCCCAACGACAAAATTCCCTCCCCATAATAAGCTCGTTAATAATAGTAAAAAGACATAAAAATAAGGCATACTAAAATCCCCTTTGTTATAATCAATACGAATTGTAAATAATTTTAGCATTTTTCTTTATTGTGTAATATATTCTTTTGTGTAATGGTTAAAAATCAATAAAACATTTCGTTTCGTTTGTATCTTAAAGAATAATATTCAGTTTCGTTTGAATTAAGGGATGTTTTTTCGAATAATCATCGGTAAGAAAAAAGGGGGAATTATAATGGAGTCATCTGTTATTAAAGTGTTAGATGATTTGGATGTACAAATTTTAGATATATTGCAGAAAGAATCACAAGTAAGTAATGCAGAGCTTGCACGCCGTGTTAATTTATCTCCAGCTGCGATGCATGCAAGAATAAAAAGGTTAGATGGAGAAGGTTTTATTGATAAGCAAGTAGCAATTTTAAATCAAGAAAAGCTCGGTTTTGATTTACTATGCTTCATTTTTATGAGTACGAATATTCATCAGTATGAAAAGCTTGAAGTGCTAGAACGAGAATTAGAATCGATGCCTGAAGTGTTAGAATGTCATTGTTTAACAGGGGAATATGATTATTTATTAAAAGTTGCAAATCGTGATCGTAAAGAACTGGAGCAGTTTATTAGAAAGTTGAACAAGCTTGGTATTACACGGATACAGACAAGTTTAGCACTGCGTGAAATTAAATATTCGACGGTATTGCCGATACGAAATGAGGAACCGAGCATCGATTAGATTGCTTGGTTTTTTGTTTGTATAAAGTGATTGACGAGAAGAAAAGAGAGATGTATTATTATATAAAATTGTGTATTAAAATTCATTTAAAGTTATAAATATTAATATTGGGGACAAGGGGATATAATATGAAAATCTGTAATGCGGTTACGAGTGATGTGAAAGAAATTTATAGTCTCATTGAAGTTTATGCAAAAGAGGGGGTTGTTTTACCGCGTTCTCTTTTGTCTCTCTATCAATATTTGCAATGTTTATATGTTATGAAAGAAGGAGAGGAAGTCGTTGGAGTTGCTGGCTTACATGTATTAGGAGAGGATCTTGCAGAAGTACGATCTTTAGTAGTTTCGCATACATATGCAGGGAAAGGGATAGGGCGTATGTTAGTGAATCATGTTATGAATGAGGCGGCAAAGATAAAAGTGAACAGGGTAATTTCTTTAACATATGAAACGGAATTTTTTCAAAAGTGTGGGTTTGATTTTGTGAATAAGGAAGTGTTGCCAGAGAAAGTGTGGATTGATTGCAGGCATTGTCCAAAAGTTGATTATTGTGATGAAGTGGCGATGATTAGGTATGTTGGGTGAAATGTTTAGAAAGAAAAAAGCCCACTATTATTTAAGAAATAGTGGGTATCTATATTTTAGGCAGAAATGAGATGTTGTTAAGAATTTGAATTTGTTTTTCTTACTGCAAAATTAAAAATGGGATTTTTAAGTTCATAGTTATAAGTAGAACCATCGACAAGCCCTATAACTTTATCGCTATCATAAAGGTCGAGCATAAATTGTGCCATTTGTTTTGCAGTGTGGAATTTTGGTACAACATTATCGTATTGGAATTCATCAATATCAAATGATCGTTTCGCGAACTCTGTTTCAGTTGCACCAGGAGCTAAAACTTTTGCTTGTAATTTTGCACCTTGTTCTTTCAGTTCGTGAGATAATCCTTCTGTAAATGCACTTACATAGAATTTAGTAGCGCAATACGTAACAGCATTAGCGACAATCGTATATCCACCGCCTGATGAAACGTTAATAAGCTGTGTTCCATCAATCATTGAATAATCTCGAACGAAAAGGGAAGAGAGTATTGTTAGTGCTTCTATATTTACATGCAACATCGTTTCTATTTTATTTAAATTTTGTTCAGCAATTGAGGCAAAATTACCAAAACCTGCGTTGTTAATCCACGTTTCAATCTGGAAACTTTGGAGACTTTCATAAAGTTTATAAACATTTTCCGTGACGGATAAATCAGTTCTTCGAATGACAACATCTAACTCCGGATACATTTCGTTAATTTTCAATTTTAATCCATCTAATTCTTCTTTTCTTCGAGCTACAAGTATTATATTTTTTCCACGAGATGCAAAGGCTAAAGCCGATTCATAGCCAATTCCAGAACTAGCACCAGTAATAACAGTATATTTCATATAAAATCCCCCTAAGTTCAAATTCATTTATGGTTAGATTGTATTTGTTAGAGTATACTCTAAGTCAAATGTTTTTTATAAATTTGATAAGAACGCAAAATATATGAGGGCAAATGGCATGCGGAGGGAGTATGAGTATGTACACAATTAGCGAGGTAGCTACATTATTAGGAGTGAGCACACATACATTACGTTATTATGAAAAAGAGAACATACTAATTGCAAATCGCGATACAAATGGAAATCGACTGTATGAAGAATCACATATAAAGTGGTTGCAGTTTGTAATGAAGTTAAAACAAACGCAAATGCCAATAGCGAAAATAAGAGAATACGCTAGATTATATTTAGAAGGGGAGCATACAACTGAAGCTCGTTTGCAGCTCCTAGAAGATCATAGGAAATCTATTCAGATTCAAAGAGAAAACTTAGAAGTTACAGAGAAGATGCTTGAAAATAAAATCATTGCATACAAAGACTCGTTGAAAAATACATAGATTAAAAAATACGCTGTTTCCTGTTACGTGATGAAAAATGGATTTGATCTATGAGTATTTCATCATAGTGTGCGGACAAATAAAAAGAGCAGCTAGCAAAAGCTAACTGCTCCATTCAAGGGATCTCTCCAAGGGGGAGTGGAGAAAGTATCGTATTATCAATATTATTGACGGAATATTGATTTTATTAAACTAGATTAAAAATTTGAAAGACTATTGTTTTAACTAAAATTATAACAGTATTAAAAAGTTCATGTATACGCTCAAAGTTTTGACTACTATGAAATCCATACTTTTTATCTTTTTGATATTTGGAACGAATGAATTACTTGAAAAAATGGATGATTAATTATAACGATTATATAATTATAATTACATTAAAAACTCATATGTTTCTAATATATAAAAAATATTACAATTACATTACAAAAACTGTTGACTATATTTAACTAACGTAATACAATTCTGTTTGTGGAAATAAAAACTAAAAATATTCATTAATTGGGGGATTTGGAAAATGAAGAAAGTTATTTTGCCGATTTTAATGTCTTCAATGTTTATCATACCAGCAGTGTCTCATGCAGAAGAAAATGTAGTTTCTCAAAAGAAAGCGGATACAATTGAGCAAGTTCAAGAAAAACGTGGTTGGTTTCAAGGGACGGGATACTGGTTGTACTATAATGAAGATGGTTCTTTGGCTATAGGTTGGAAAAATATTAATGGAAAATGGTATCACTTTGATGAAACAGGCATGATGGCTACATATATGAAAAATATTCAAGGAAAAACATATTATTTTAATGAAGATGGTTCAATGCAAATAGGATGGAAGAAAGTTCGAGTTTGGCATTATTTTAACGAAGATGGCTCTATGGCTAAAGATTGGAAAAAAATCAATGGTTCATGGTATCACTTTGACAAAGATGGTTACATGTCTGATGGCCGTAGGACTATAGGAGGAAAAACATACACTTTTAATGCAGATGGAACTATGGTTACAGGTTGGCAAGAGATTAAAAGTGGGCCTTATACAGGGAAATGGTTTTACTATAATGCAGATGGCGCTATGGCAACAGGTTGGGCACAAGTGAAAGGGAAATGGTATTATTTTGATGCATCTGGTGTCATGCAAACAGGCTGGTTAAAAAATAATAACGTATGGTATTACTTAAATACAGATGGATCAATGAAAAGCACAGAAAATAACTGGAACGAAGGCTGGTTAGAAGAAAACGGAAAGCGTTATGTTTTTGATGACACTGGTGCTATGCGAAAAGGGAAACTAGCTGAAGGCGGTACGGTTTGGTACTTTAATGAAGATGGTTCAATGCTAACAGGATGGAAACAGCTAGAAGAAGGATGGTATTACTTTAATGATCAATCTGGTGCAAGTGAACAAGGTTGGTTTAGCAATAAAGGGAAATGGTATTACTTTGAAGATGGCCCAATGAAAACAGGTTGGTTACAAGAAAATAAAAATTGGTATTATTTACAGTCTAGCGGTGACATGGCAGTTGGAAAACATTTAATTAATGGAAAATGGTATACGTTCAAACATAACGGTATTATGATGTAACAAAAGGTTTTTAAATAGAAATGTATTTTAAGAGATTTCCATAATGAAAAGGACACCTGTGAGGGTGTCTTTTTTACGGTAGCCCCCTATTAATAAAGAAAGAATAACATTTTTAACAATAATGAGTACCGATTTTTATTAAGTTGATTGATGGAGGAAGAGACATTGTTGCCATCAAGTTAAGCAATTTACGGTTTCTAAAAATGTAAAGTATTACAAGTAGTTAAATTGTTTATGGAATGTTGGTATTGACATTTTATAAATTATTCGTGTAAAATAATTTATGAATGACATTCAGTCATTTATTATGAAAGGGTGTAGATAAGTAATTTTTAATAACTGAACAAATATAAGGATAAATGAGGCTGATATTGTTTTTTTTAAATAGTAGTTTGCGTGAGATTATATTTTTTAAATTAAAAATGACTGACGGTCAGTCATATAATAATAGAAGGTGAGAGATATGAAAAATAAAGCTTGGTTATATGTGATATTAACATGTATCTTTGAAATATTTTGGGTGTTCGGTTTTAATACAGCCCATACTTGGTGGCATTGGGTTGTTATTGTAGGAGTTATTGCTGTTGATTTTCATTTTCTTTCTAAAGCGTGCGAACATCTTGCAACAGGGACTGTATATGCTGTGTTTGCCGGAGCTGGTACGGTAGGTACTTTCCTAATGGATGTATTCCTTTTCGGCGGCAGTTTCAGTGTAGGGAAACTATTCTTTATCGTGATGGTCGTAGCGGGTGTTATCGGTTTAAAACTGGCTGATAATAAAGAAGAAACCGCGGAAGAAATTGTGAAAGGAGCTGCTTAAAAATGGGTTGGTTTTTCGTATTTTGTGCCGCAATTAGTGAAATAGTCGGTGTGATAGGACTTAAAATGTATAGTAAAGATAAGACGTTAGCAAATGGAGCGATTTATATAGGTGGATTTGCAACGTCCTTCGCATTCTTATACACTTCTTTCTTGTTCTTACAAGTAAGTGTGGCTTATGCGGTTTGGATTGGTATTGGAACAGCAGGCGCAGTTTTATTAAATATGTTTCTGTTTGGTGAATCAAAAAGTAAGGCACGTTTGATTAGCGTAGCTCTTATCGTATGTGGAGTTACGGGATTAAAGGCCCTTTCATAAGAAAAGGATATTAAAGCTAAATCTCCTAACGATCTGTTGGGAGATTTTTATTATGAAAGTACATGATGATTGACAGTACAGCTAGTTATTTTATAAAATGAGTGACAGTCATTCAATATGAGTGTGAAAGGGTTTAGATGATGAATAAAAAAGAAAAAATTGTCTATGCAGCTATTGAAGTGTTTCAGGAAAAGGGCGTTGAAAAAACGAAGATTTCTGATATCGTGAAATTGGCTGGCATTGCACAAGGAACTTTCTATTTATATTTTCCTTCTAAGCTATCTGTTATGCCTGCAATAGCAGAAGTGATGGTTGAGAAGATGATACTTGCAGTGAAAGAAAAAGTACAGAACGATGCATCTTTTTCAAGTAAAGTTGAGCAAGTAATAGATGCAGTATTTAACTTTATAGCTGAATATCGTGAAATACAAGCATTAATGTATGCGGGCCTTGCATCTACTGAACATATAAAAGAATGGGAAGCTGTGTATGAGCCTCTTTATATGTGGCTAAGCGAATTTTTAAGCGAGGCAAAAGAAGCTGGTGAAATTCGTGACTCGGTTCACGCAGAGCGAACAGCCAAGTTATTTATCGCTCTTGTTGAATCAGCAGCGGAACAAGTTTATTTATACGATCATAAAGATGATGAGCAAGTGGAGCTTCAAAAGGCAGAAGTACTAGATTTTTTAATACATGCACTACATATAAAGAAATAAAGGGAAACTTTAGTTGGTAGGGCATGCCCTGCTGATTATTAGCCCGCATTAATGGGGACAAAACAGTTAGGTGAACCTATCTTAAGAAGGTAGGTTCATTTCTACGAAAAACTGAATGATAGTCATTCACCCTGTATTTATGTATGTGTGGAAAGATAAAGTGAAACTTTAATGAGTGGGGTATCTCCACTCATTATTAGCCCAAAAATAGTAGGATAAAGAAAAAGCTTCTTGGGCATTATTTTTTGAGAGGAACTTGCGGGAAGAGGTGTTAAAAAGTGAAGAAACCGATAAAAGAACAAAAGATGGTATTGGTCATTCTTTTAAGCAATATATTTATCGCTTTTTTAGGGATTGGGTTAATCATTCCGGTTATGCCGTCCTTTATGAATGATATGAATTTAACAGGTAAAACGATGGGCTATCTCGTTGCAGTGTTTGCAATGGCTCAGCTCATAACTTCACCAATTACAGGTCGTTGGGTCGATCTTTACGGTAGGAAGAAAATGATAATCATTGGATTATTTATTTTTGGTGTTTCAGAGCTTCTTTTTGGATTAGGAAAAGATGTGTGGATGCTTTATGTAGCGAGGGTGTTAGGCGGAGTTAGTGCTGCGTTTATTATGCCGGGTGTTACAGCATATGTTGCGGATATTACATCGATTCAGGAACGACCAAAGGCGATGGGTTATCTTTCAGCAGCTATTAGCACTGGATTTATTATAGGGCCTGGAATCGGCGGGTTTATTGCAGAATACGGAATACGTGTGCCGTTCTTTGTGGCAGCAGTGATTGCCTTTATAGCATGTGTGATTTCGATCTTTATTTTAAAAGAACCGTTAACGAAAGAAGAGCTTGCAGAAATTTCTTCTAATACGAAAGAATCAAGCTTTATTGGAGATTTAAAGAAATCATTAAACCCAATGTATGCAATCGCATTTATTATCGTATTTGTACTTGCATTCGGTTTATCGGCATATGAAACTGTGTTTAGTCTGTTTTCTGATCATAAATTTGGTTTCACGCCGAAAGATATTGCTGCAATTATTACAATTAGTTCAATCTTTGGGGTAGTTGTGCAAGTATTTATGTTTGGAAAATTAGTTGACATGTTTGGTGAAAAAGTGTTAATTCAAATATGTTTAATTGTGGGGGCAGTGTTAGCCTTCGTTTCAACTGTAGTCTTTAATTATTGGGTTGTACTGCTCGTTACTTGCTTCATTTTCCTAGCATTTGATTTACTTCGTCCGGCTTTAACGACGTTTTTATCAAAAGCAGCTGGAAAAGAGCAAGGATTTGTTGCTGGTATGAACTCAACGTATACGAGTTTAGGAAATATCGCAGGACCTGCTATGGGCGGAATATTATTTGATATGAATATTCATTATCCATATGCATTTTCAGGAGTTGTTTTAATCGTTGGTCTCGGCATTACATTTATGTGGAGAGAGAAACAGCTAGCTGAAAGTTTTGCGAAGTAATGTAGTGAATAATGAAAAGCCTCTTACTATTTGTATGGTAAGGGGCTTTTCGTTTATAAACTTAATCCAAACCGCTTTAATTCAATAAAAATCCCCTCTAACTGCTTTCCTTTATCCGTTAAAGTGTACTCTACGCGGGGCGGAACTTCTGGATATACTTTTCGCGTTATAATCCCTTGTGCTTCCAATTCTTTTAGGCGAAGCGATAATGTTTTTGGGCTGATGCCGTCCATTGATTTTTGTAAATCACTAAAACGTAAAGTTCCTTCAATAAGAAGGTCACGAATGATTAAAAACGTCCATTTTGTACTGATTACGTCAAGCGTTTTAGCGATAGGACAAGGTATGCCAGGTAAACCTTTCGTTAATACAACTGAATCTATATTGTTCATGGAACTAGCCTCCATAAAAATTTTTTGAATGAATTTGCTTTATAGTATCACAAAACTATACTTTTGGTAACTATATGAAAAAAATATCACTACTTCCATAAAGAAAGTTAGTGCATATACAATAGCAATATGAAATAAAAAGGGTTTAGATGAAGAGGAGGTGATTTCCATGAGTATGAAAAAATTGTTTATGTTCCTTAGTTTGTTTGTTGTTTGTATTGTACTTGTAGCATGCGGCGTGGAAGAAAAAACTGAAATTCATTTATTAAAAGAAATGCCAAAGCCAAAAGCAATGACAATTGATTCTTCATTAAGTAAAAAGGAAGCGACAGAAATGGTTCATGCAGCGCAGCGTTTTTATGCATTTTGGGATACAGGTAAAGAGAATCTTATTCCGCATACTGTTACGGAAAATTTCTTTGATAATACATTACCGAAAGGTCGTCCGCAAGGTACTGAAGGATTAAAGGTTGCGGCACAAAATTTTCGTAAAGTCGTTCCTAATATACATTGCGAGATTGAAGATTTATTAGTCGTTGGTGATAAAGTAACAGCTCGTCTTTCTTTTACGGGAACGCATAATGATAAGAAAATCAATTTTTTTGCAATTGATATGTTACATGTGAAAGACGGAAAGATCACGGAAGACTGGCATTTAGAAGATAATCTTACGCTGAAGCAGCAACTGGGCTTAATAGCTGAAGAGTAGATCATATAGGGGAGAGAAAAGCGATGAAAAATATTTTTATTATAAATGGACATGAGAAATACGGTACGAAAGAAGGACGATTAAATAGAACGTTAGTAGATTATATGGTAACGGTATTAAGCGAGAATCATCATGTGAAAACAACAACGATTCAAGATGGCTATAGTATTAAAGAAGAGCAAGAGAAGTTTTTATGGGCGGATGTTGTGATTTATCAAACACCAATTTATTGGTTTAGTGTACCTGGACTATTTAAAACATATATGGATGAAGTATATGAATACGGTTTGTTCTTTAAAGGTGCTGATGAATATGGAACAGGTGGTTTATTAAAAGAGAAAGAGTATATGTTTTCTACAACTTGGAACGCACCGGAGAAAGCATTTGGAGATAAGACGAAGTTTTTTGAAGGAGAAAGTTTAGAATCTACGCTTAGTCATTTACACCGTGTGCAGAAGTTTCTCGGTATGAGTCCGTTAAAGAGTTTTGCTTGTTATGATGTGGTGAAGAATCCGGATATTGAGCAATATTTATTGAACTTGAAAAATCACTTGGATGGAGTAATTCAATAATAGTTTGTATTGTGAAGAAGGTACTACTAAGGATGTAGTACCTTCTCTTTTATGAAATACGTTGAAAATCTTTACTTATACAGGACTGCTTTAGTTTTTTTGATTTGATTAAATGTTTCATATCAGAGATGTTATCGTATGAAAGCTGAGTATGATAATAGTTAATGTACTCAAGTAATGCAAAAATATAAATAAATAGGGTGAATGATAGCCCACCTAAAGGTAAGTGGGGATACCAAATTACAAAATCAATAGTAAACGTAATAAATCCCGTGATAATGAATGCTATATTTATCTTTTTAAGTATTTTTAAATATTGAATCATCCTAATGGGCGTAACAGATGTTTTCTCTTTTTTTAGTCGTTTCCACTTTACGTACCAGTAAATTACTCCTTGTAATAAGATAAACTCTAAAAGAAGAAATGAGACCCAAAAAGAATATAGGGAATATAAATGTAATGTAGGATAAGCATAATTAAGTAAGTAACTTGTGAAGATAAAAGTAATGACTGAAAATAACTCACCTGTGTATAGATAGGAAAGTCTTTTTTCTAGGTTGTGTTTCATAGTTCCTCTCCTTTTATAATGACTCACATTTTAAGACATGGATGGCTGTATCCATAACTTTGCAAAATTTGCCCAACCGAATGAATCAATCGTTACGTTTTTTAAAGGAGAAGGATATGTTTTTCTTTTTAAAACGTGATAGTTAAATAAAATGATGTGTTCTGTTTGTAAAAATTCTTCGATTTCATACATGAGCTCGTAGCGCTTCTCCTTATTTCCTTCTAATAAAAATGTATCTAGCAAACAGTTAATTTGTTTTTCATAGTGCGGGTCCATGAACCGGTTTACGAAGCAACTTTTATTTTTAAATACATTTAAGAATGCAAGTTCATGATCGGCAGCAAATACTTCTCCCATGAAAATAATATCAGCATGTTGATCAATAGAACAATCCATATAATCTGAAACGAGAAATGGGTGAAGTTCTACGCGTATTCCTAATTGTTCGCAACGTTCTTTTAGGAAATGTGCGTCATTTGCACTGTCTTTAAATGCGAAGAAATAAATATGTACCGTTTCTCCATTATAGGTACTCTTTTTCAAATACTCTTTCGCTTTTTCTAAAGAGTAGGACCTATTAGGAACTTGGCGACTTCTTTCAGGGAAAAAGCTTGATGCAGCAATTGTTCGTCTACCTTCTATGCTACGAATTATCGTTTCAACATCATATAGTTCTCTCCAAGCCTTTCGAAAGTACATGTCATGATGAGGACCGTTTTTTTTTAAGTTGAAGCTAGCATAAATACAACCTATTTCTTCTATTTGTATATTATGCCTTTCATTTTCTTCTTCATTTGGTAGTTCATAATCAGCATCGATTTGTACATGATCAGGAATACCCCAAAATTCAATACGGTCTAATAACGCGCGCTCTTTAAAATAATGAGTGAACGCTTCGAACACGATATTATCTTCAGAGTAATGAGCAAGTTTGAAAGGTCCAGTACCTATGTAATGATGATTTTGGATACTCACATCACGCGGTAAAATTGCTAGTTGTATGGAACTTACATAGTGTAAGAAAAATAAATTTGGTTTTGCCAAATGGAATCGAATTTGCAATGGTGATGGTGTTTCAATTTGAACAATTTCTTCTGTTAACCATTCGAAAGGAGAGTGAATTTCTTTTAGTCTTTCAAATGAAAATCGTACATCTTTAGAAGTTAAAACTGTTTCGTTATGAAAATATACATCCTTTCGTAAATAAAAAGTCCACGTAAGCCCGTCTTCACTTAATTCCCACGTATGCGCAATGTGTGGTTCCATTTTTTCAGTAACATCGTTATAAACGACTAACGTATCAAAAATTTGACTCGTAAGATGGCTCTCTGTAGTTACAGCCACAAAAGCCGGATCTAATGGAAATATCTTTCTCGATATAGGAATCTTTAATATGTCGTACATATCATTTGAAGGTTCGTATCCAAAATGATGATGTAGTTTATTTTCTATCTTTTTTTGAAGTGCAAGGGGTAGGGGTTCTTTTAAAAGAAGAAAGATATCTTTTAATTTTTCTTGCGCTAACAGTTCATCTGTATAGGACTCAATCGCTTCTACGAAATTATGTATAAATAGAATTTCCGTTTTATTCCCGCGGCCTCGCCCTGGAGTCCAGTTAATTAATTGCTCCTCGCTCATTTTCTTTAATACAATCTTTACGTTTTTCGTACTGCAATATAAAACATCCGCTAATTCTTGTAAGCTATTTCGCATATGTTGTTGATCTTGTGCATGTAGTCTTAGTCTAATGTAATAGTCCATAATTTTCATATATACACTTCCTTCTATCATAAAAGGGGAAACTCTTTAGAATATTCTAACCTTTTTCTTCCTTTTTTTCAAAGTAAAATAAGTAAGCATAAGGAGGGGGAAACGATGGGATTTTGGAGTATGCATCGAAATATAAAAATTAGAATTATAACTTCGTTTTTAACACGTACTGTATCCACGATGATTTTTCCATTTATGGCGATTTATTTTTCAATAAAATTAGGTAGTGCAATTGCTGGTGCGTTGCTACTTATTAATGTAATTGCTTCATTAGTAATTGGTTTATACGGTGGATATGTTGGGGATCGACTTGGTCGTAAAAAAGTAATGATTATCGGTCAAAGTATACAAGTCATTTCAATCGCTTGTATGGGGATTGCAAATTCAGATTATGTAGATTCACCGTGGCTAACATTTATCTTTATGTTAGTGAATAGTTTAGGGTCTGGTCTTATGAATCCTGCGACAGAGGCGATGTTAATTGATGTGAGTACACCGGAAAATCGAAAAGTGATGTACAGCATTAACTACTGGGCGATTAATTTATCCATTGCAATTGGAGCGATATTTGGAGGACTATTGTTTGAAAACTATAGATTACAATTGTTTATTGGATTAACAGTTATTGCAGTTATTACTTTATATGTGATGGCTCTATATATGGAAGAAGTGTATGTAGCACGAAAAACGGTGGAGAAGAAAAATGTATTAAAAGATATGGCGGATAGTTATAAAGTCGTAATAAAAGATAGAGCGTTTTTAATTTTTTGTGCAGCAAGTATATGTACATTATCTTTAGAGTTTCAGGTTAATAATTATTTAGGAGTACGTTTGCAGCAGGAATTTGAAACGGTGCACTTTTTCTTTGGGAATGGTGTGACGTTTGATTTAACAGGTATTCGAATGATGAGCTGGATTTCAGCAGAGAATACAATTTTAGTTGTGTTATGTTCGGCACTCCTTATTAAAATGCTGAAAAGCTTCAACGATTTGAAAATCTTATATGTAGGTTTATTCATTTATACAATTGGATTTACAATACTCGGAACGAGCAATAGCTTATCGATTTTATTAATTGCAGGGCTTTTCCAAACGGTAGGCGAGATGATGTATGTGCCAGTGCGTCAATCTATTATGGCAGATATGGTGCCGGATGAGGCAAGAGGTTCTTATATGGCGATTAACGGGATGGTCTTTCAAATGGCGAAAATGAACGGGGCATTAGGTGTTATGTTAGGTTCATTTATTGCATCTTGGGGCATGAGTGCTCTGTACTTTATTGTTGGTATGAGCAGTATTTTATTATTTATGAAGGCGATAGGGAAAGAGAAATATCAAGATGAAGGGAAGGTTTCTCAGATCGGATAAAGTGAAACGATATAAAAAGCGAACCAGTTATAATGAGGAGCGCTTTTTATACCATTTTTAAAACGGATCAACTTCAGCTAAATTTGGAGTGGTATTCGGCTGTAGTAAAAGATTTTTTAACGTTCCTACTTCAGAAAGTGCTACTAATATGTAGCCACTAATCAGTACAATAAGCCCAATGACGCGTAACGTTTGTAAGCTCACTTCATTATTATTCGTTTCCGTTGGATTTGGGGGCGTTGAAGGTGGAGTATTGTTCATAGTTAGGCTCCCATCTTTTGTATTTATATATGTGTAAAATCATGATTTAACTTATGGATAGGAATTATATAGTCATTTTCACTATATGAGAACTGCCTATGAATAGTGATTGGGAATTTTAGAGTGAGATAAGAGGTGTATTTGTGGGAGTCGGGTTGCCCATAAACACGTGATTAGTGTGAACTAATAATCAGTGGGGGATGAAATAAATCCCCCACTGATTACATTTTGTTTTTCATACAAATAAAAGAGGTTAACCAAAGTAGCTATCCTAATATACGCAACGATTCTTCAATAAAAGCGGGGATATCTTCCGGTTGTCTACTTGTGACTAGCTGATTTTGGCATACGACTACTTCTTTATCATGAAAGTTTCCGCCAGCATTTTTCAAATCGACCTCAATGGATTTATATCCAGTCACATCGCGTCCTTCAAGTGTTTGTGCAGTGATGAGTAGCTGAGGTCCGTGACAAATAGCGAAAACGGGTTTTTCCGCATCCATAAATGTTTTGCTAAAGTGAACAAAACGTTCATCTGCACGAAGTATATCTGGGGAAAATCCGCCCGGTATGAAGAGGGCATCAAAGTTCTCTGGGGAAACATCATCAATACTTTTATCAATTACGACTTCACTTTTTCTTTGCTTACCGTGTACCGTTTTACCTTTTTCCATTTCAATAGTTGTTAATTCATATCCCTTTTGCTTAAAAGCTTCTACTGGCTCTGTGTATTCTGTATCCTCGAAATAATCCGTTATTAAAATAGCAATTTTTTTACTCATTGCAGTCAGCTCCTTATATTATAGTATCGGTTCCAGAATCATCCTTGAGCAATGCCTTTTATAAAGTGAAACTTTAATTCATGTTTTTTCATTCCCTCCAGTTCCTTTGCCCTGTTAATTTAATAAATACCCTTTTTATTAGGACGTAAACATGTATTATCGTTTTTGTATGTAAAAATCATAAAATATCGGTTGTTTGAGGAAGAAAAATAAAAAAGCCAAGGAGATAATTTATTTTCTCCTTGGCTTTTAAGATAATTCTTTTCGTTAAAACGAAGAAACACGTTGCTTCGTTTTTGGTACAATAATAAATTTAATCCAGATTACCCCGATTATCATAATAATCAAGGTATGTAGTAATTGACCTGTAGCAATGAGTATAACACTCGAAAATACAATGAGTTGAATGCTTAGTAATATAAAGATTAAGCGAAGAAATTGATTCATTCGTTTTTCAGTATCAATCGGATACAATGCTACAATAATATTTCCCAAAAAATATTTCCAGAGGGAACGAAGCTGCATAGAAATCATATATAGGACGATATATGCGATAGCGCCTTTTACGTATGTGTTTGGTATAAAATATAAGGCGAAGGCACCAATCAGCCCTAAGCGAATATATATACCGAAATAATCATTCCCGCGTAAAAATGCTAGTGTATGTAAATAGAAGAAAGTTGCTCGTTTTTTATGTAATAAAGGTTCAATCCAATTTGTAAGCCATTTTCTTTTGTTTACTTGCTTATTAAGTTGCGGAACATCAGTAAAGATGCTAGCAAATTGATAAAAGCGAACATCCATTTTTTCTTCTTGCTCGATTATGTAATCCCACGGTATTCGTTTTGTAGGCTGTTTTTTCGTATATAGAAGTAGGAAAGCAAGTAGTAAGAGCAATCCGCCTAATATGAGAACATGTGCCGAGTAAAATAGCATGTAAATGATTAGGACGTTACAAGCAATACGAATAATGAACCATATGTTTTTTTCATGGCTATCACGCCACATCCAATATATGTACAGGTTCCAAGCTTTCGTAATCATTAAAACGATAAAGATTGTACATAAGAACGGTACAGTTAATTGTAATGATTGCATAGCCAGCGGAACGAGAATAAGGAACGTAAATAATAATGGGAAAATCTGAATGATGTAATTATATAGAAGAGATTTTTTAAAATAAGATGTTAGTTTCTCTTCTAATGCAAGCAAATAGACAGCATCAGGTTTTTGAATAAAAGTGCGAATGGGACATCTCATTATAATAAATGTAAGAACGGTCGTTATGAGTATGAGAGATATTCCTTTAGAAGGAGATGCTTTTAGAAACTGAGCATAATAATATGCGCCAACGCATGAAATAAAGATAAAGCTATATAATAAACCGTTAATCATACGTGCAAAGTATGTAATGATATTTTGCATATGTTGTTGGAAGCGACTGCTCCATAGTGATTCAATTGACATGTTTTTCACCTCTTTGTTCTATTATATATGTTTTACAAAAGAAAAAACGAGCAAATTGCGTTATGCAACTTGCCCGTTTTTCTTTTCGTTATTTTTTTTCTGATCACGATTCATTAATGGATAGAAAGCAAATCCAATTACGAATAAACCAATTCCGAGAAGGAACGTTTTTATATCGGATGCGCCAGTTTTAATAACCCATAGTGCGTAGCAAAGTGCGATAACTGCGACTATGCCATCTGTAATTCTTGCCCGCATTTCATTTTTATATGTTTCACCAGTTGCGACTAGTTTTAACTGGAAGATTGGTGAAACGAGATATGGAATGAGGTAGGCCAGTGTTGATACGGTAATAACGAATGTATAAGCTTCCGCAATAGTTCCTGATAACGTTGAGAATAAGAACACTTGCGACATAATGTTTGTTAATCGTAATGAGTAAATTGGACTTCCTTTTTTATTTGTTTTTGTGAAGAAGGAAGGGAAGAAACCTTCTTTTGCTGCTTGATACGGTACTTCTGAGCTTAATAAAATCCAGCCTAAGATAGAACCGAATAGGGAAGTAAGAGCAAGTAATGCCATCAGTTTCCCGCCGCCATGACCCATTGCAGCATTTAGTGCATCTGCTAACGGACGTTCAGAAGCTTGTAATGTATCAACGTGAAGGACACCCATTGTTAAAATTGTAATTCCTAAGTAAATTGCAACTGTAATAAGTAATCCCGCAACTGTTGCCCGTTTTACCGTTTTTGGAGAAACAGCCCGGTTTGATAAAAGAACGGCTGATTCAATTCCGATAAACGCCCAAAGCGTTGTAAGAGCGGCTAAATTTACTTGTGAAAGAAGACCATGTGATACACCTGATTTATCGATCATCGGTGTGTACCATTGTCCAAACTTAGAAGCTTCGAATGCAAATAACGTAACGACGATAAATAAAAGGAATCCAGTCACTTTCGTTGTTGTTGCTAAGAAGTTTAGCTTTCCAGCTCCGCTTACACCATTAGTTAATATAATATGAGTTCCCCAAAGTAAGATGGAACAAATCGTAAATGTAATTAGTTTTCCGACTTCTATGTTAAACGAACCGATTGAAAATAGTAGTCGCGTATCTTTCATAATTGGGAAGAAAAGTGATAAATATCCCGCGAAAGATGTAATGATGGCAACGTTACTTGCCCAGTTTGCAACCCAATATCCCCATACCATACTGAAACCAGCCATTTTTTTCTTTTTTGGTGTTGAGAATAAAGCATATGCATGACTTTGTGGTCCTGTCG
>Ga0209025_1000313_pt1 | contig 107850 bp, 107 predicted proteins | sample AraplaMF_Col_mLB_FD_184256 | JGI IMG/M metagenome (GOLD analysis project Ga0209025, IMG submission 184256) | Arabidopsis root microbial communities from the University of North Carolina, USA - plate scrape MF_Col_mLB (SPAdes) (version 2) | ecosystem: Host-associated > Plants > Roots >... | reverse complement strand
TGCGCTCGGCAACAGCCTTCTTGCCGCCTTCCATGATCACGTTCATGAACTTCGACAGCTCGACATTGCCGTACTTGGGATCCGGCAGGATTTCACGTTTGGGGACTTCGCGACGACGTGGCATTTTCTTAACCTCTTTGCTTCAGTTGGCACCGCTTCCGGCACCGCGAGAGTCGACTCGGACCCTCACTTACTCGACCCAACTTCGGGTCACTACGCTCGACATGCCCGCCAAGGCACTCGAACACCGATGAAACAACTACCGAAAGAAGAACCCGATCAGGCCTTCTTGGGACGCTTCGCGCCGTACTTGGAACGCGACTGCTTGCGGTCTTTCACGCCTTGCAGGTCGAGCGAACCGCGCACGATGTGGTAACGCACACCGGGCAAGTCCTTGACACGACCGCCGCGAACCAGCACGACGCTGTGTTCCTGCAGGTTGTGGCCTTCGCCGCCGATGTAGGAAATGACTTCGAAGCCGTTGGTCAGGCGGACCTTGGCAACCTTGCGAAGTGCCGAGTTCGGCTTCTTGGGGGTCGTGGTGTAGACCCGGGTGCAGACACCGCGACGTTGCGGCGAGTTCTGCATGGCAGGGCTCTTGGACTTGATCTTTTCGACCGTCCGGCCCTGACGCACCAGTTGATTGATGGTTGGCATGAATGAATTAGTCCCAAAACGAGAAATACCCCGGTGGTGCCTTGCGGCGCCCTGGTCGTGACCCAGGAAACCGGGAGATGACGCAAACGTGAATCCCTTCGGAATTTTCCGAAAAGCCCACGAGTATAGCAGCGGGCTCGTGAAACGGCAAAGTCAGGCGGTTTCGGAGGCTTGGGAGCCCCCGTCGCCAGCCTGAAACCGGCTCCCTGCCCCGCCGATCACTTGATCCAGAGCCGGACGGCGTCCCAGGCGCGACCCAGCATGCCCGCCTGCTCGACCGGCTCCAGCGCCACCAGCGGCACCTCGGCCACGGGCTGGTCGTCGAGCGTGACCTTGAGCGTGCCCACGGGCTGGTACTTGGTGAACGGCGCCACCAGCGGGTCGGGGCGCGCGATCTGGGTCTTGAGCTTGCTGGCGCTGCCCGCGGGCACGGCGACCACGATCGGCTCGGGGCGGCCGAGCTTGAGCACGTTCTGCTTGCCCTTCCAGACCGCCGGCGTGGCCGCGGGCTGGCCGCCGTCGAACAGGCGCACGGCGTCGTAGGCGGTGTAGCCCCAGTTCAGCAGCTTCTGCGATTCGTTGGCGCGCACGGTCTCGCCCGAGGTGCCGAGCACGATCGACAGCAGGCGGCGGCCGCCGGTCAGGTTCGGGAAGTCGCGCTTGGCGGTGGCGATCATGCAGTAGCCGGCCGCCTCGGTATGGCCGGTCTTCAGGCCGTCCACGGTCGGGTCGCGGAACAGCAGCAGGTTGCGATTGGTGTCGTTGGTCGAGGGCGTGCCCGGGTAGCGGTACTTCTTGATCGCGTAGTACTTGGCTTCCTCGGGGAAGTCGCGCACCAGGCGGGTCGCCAGGATGCTGAGGTCGCGCGCGGTGGTGGTGTGGCCGGGCGCGGTCAGGCCCTCGGGATTCTTGTAGGTGGTGTTCTTCATGCCCAGCACCTTGGCCTGGGCGTTCATCAGCTCGACGAAATGCTCGACCGTGCCGCCCACGCCCTCGGCCAGCGCCACGGTGGCGTCGTTGCCCGACTGGACGATCAGGCCCTTGATCAGGTCTTCCACCGGCACCTGCATCTTCGGGTCGATGAACATGCGCGAGCCGGGCATCTTCCAGGCGCGCGGGCTGACCGGCAGCGTCTGCGTCAGGGTGATCTTCTTGGCGCGCAGCGCGTCGAACACGATATAGGCCGACATCAGCTTGGTCAGCGACGCGGGCTCGACCGGGCTGTCGATGTCCTTCTGCGCCAGGATCTGGTTGGCCGTCACGTCGAGCAGCAGGTAGCTGCGCGCGGCGATCTCGGGCGGTGCCGGCACCTGGGCGGCGGCGATCAGGCAGACGGAAGCGGCGGCGGCGAGCAACAGCGCGCGGGCACCGTGGAAGAAGCGATTCATGGGAGCGATGGGAAAGAAACGAAGACGTGCCTGCAAGCCAGGCTTTCAGGCGGCCGGGTTGTCCGCGCGCAGATGGCGCGCGACCAGGCTCTTGAGCAGCGGCAATTGTCCGTGAAAGAAATGGCCGCCCCCGGGGACGACTGTGACAGGAAGTGACTGCGGCCGCGCCCAGTCCATGACCGCCGACAGCGCCACCGTGTCGTCGGCCTCGCCGTGGACCACCAGCGTGCGCTCGTGGGCCTCCGGCGGCAGCACGGCCACCGTGTTGCGCGCGGCTGCCGTGCCGACCAGCACGATCTGCCGCACGTCGCGCGCGGCCCACAGCTTCTCGACCGCGCCGCTCGCGACGAAGGCGCCGAACGAGAAGCCGGCGATCGCCAATGGGCCCTCGGGCGCGAGCTGGCCGACGACGTTCAGCATGTCGTCGAGCTCGCCGCGGCCCTCGTCGTGCACGCCTTCGCTCGCGCCGACGCCGCGGAAGTTGAAGCGCACCGCGGTCCAGCCGCAGGCGATGAAGGCACGCGCCAGGGTCTGCACCACCTTGTTGTCCATGGTGCCGCCGAACAGCGGATGGGGATGCGCGATGACGGCGATGCCGCGCGCGGCCTCGGCCGGCTGGTCGCGCTGCACCTCGATGACGCCGGCGGCGCCCTGGAGGCTGATCTTTTCGGTCTGGGAATTCATGAGGCTCGGATGGGAACGGGCCGGCAGGCCGACGGTGGAGGGGTGCCTGCGGCGAGCACGGTACGAGCGCAGGCCCGACTGAAAGTTCAGCGCCCGACGTCGGGCGGCAGCAGCAGGCGCTCGACGATCTCGCCCTTCTTCAGGTGCGAGTCGACGATCTCGTCGATGTCGTCGGCATCGACGAAGGTGTACCAGACCGCCTCGGGATAGACCACGGCGACCGGCCCGCCGGCGCAGCGGTCGAGGCAGCCGGCCTTGTTGACGCGCACCTTGCCGGGCCCCGAGAGCCCCTCTTCCTTGACCCTGGCCTTGCAGCGGTCGAAGCCCTGCTGGGCGTTGTGCATGGCACAGGAGTCCTCGCCGTTCTTGCGTTCGTTGAGGCAGAAGAAGATGTGGCGGCCGTAATAGCCCGAAGGCACGGCGGAGCTGGCGGGGGTGGGCATCGGCGGATTCTAGGACTGCCGTCCGCGTAGCCGGCGCGTGTACCCGGCGTTTCAGGCGGCCGGCGGCCGGCTGCGCCGCGACAGCAGGAAGATCACGTAGGCCAGCACACCGAAGGGCCAGAGCCAGCCGAGCCACTGGGCCAGCCCGTGGAAGCGGATGAAGCGCCCCTGCTCCCAGGTCGCCAGCGTCTGCGCGAAATAGGCGCTCTCGGGCGCCTGGTTCAGCAGGCTCAGCTGCAGCACCAGCGCCACCAGCAACAGCGCCCCGCAGAGGCGACGCGGCGCGAACAGCAGCGCCAACGCGGCGAACAGCGCCGCCGCGATGCCGACCTGCGCCGGCAGCCCGAGCCAGGCCCAGGCGTGGTCGGGGCCGTAGCTCAGCGCCGCCGACAGCCCCGAGGCCACCACGCCCGTCAGCAGGATCAGCGGCAGCAGCACCGCGCGCTGCACCACGGTACGCGCCACGAGGTAGCCCAGCAGGCAGGGCACCAGCGCGCCCAGCATCACGCACAGCAGCTCGACCGCCGGCACCAGCGGCTCGAGCTCGAACTGGCGCACCGGCAGCCAGTCGATGAACGGGGTGTCGAGCAGCCACTCGGAGATCGCCGCCTCGAGCCGCTCGAACACCTGGCCCAGCCCGAAGGTCACGGCGGCCGGGAACAGCAGCGCGAACGGCCACAGCGCCAGCAGCACCAGCGCGCCGCGCGCCTCGTCGACGAACCACTGCGCGCGGGCCCGCCCCCAGTGGGCGACCGCGCCGAAGCGCTCGAGCGCCACCGCCAGCACCGCGCCCAGCAGCGCGCCGGTGCTGTTCAGGCCCAGGTCGACGTTCGAGGGGATGCGCACCGGCAGGTAGCTCTGCAGCGTCTCCATCGCGAAGGACACCGCCACGCCCGCCAGCGTGGCGCGCAGCACCGCGCGGCCGCTGCTCGCGGTGCTGCGGGTGCGCAGCACCGACAGCGCGCAGAGGAAACCGAAGGGCACGTAGCCCGCGACATTGACCGCGAAGTCGAAGCCGGTCCAGTACTTGGGCCAGGGCGCCCACAGGTAGGCCCAGGGCGCGATGCCCTGGTCGCGCCAGTCCGCGAAGGGATAGAGGCTGGCATAGACGATCAGCGCCGCATAGGCCAGCGCAAGGGGCAGCGCGGCGGACTTGTGCTGCGTCGCCACCGCCGTCAGAAGGGCTTGACCACGACCAGGATCACGATCGCCAGCAGCAGCAGCACCGGCAGCTCGTTGAACCAGCGGTACCAGCCGTGGCTGCGCCGGTTGCCGCCCGCGGCGAAGCGGCGCAGCAGCACCGCGCAGCCGTGGTGGTAGCCGATCGCCACCAGCACCAGCGCCAGCTTGGCATGCATCCAGCCGTTGCCCGGGCCGCGCCCGATGCCGTAGCCCAGCCACAGCCAGAGACCGAAGCCCAGCGCCGGCACGGCCAGCAAGGTGGTGAAGCGCAGCAGCTTGCGCGCCATCAGCAGCAGGCGCTCGCGCTCGGCGACCGACTCGCTCGGCACCATCGCGAGGTTGACGAAGATCCGGGGGAGGTAGAACAGGCCGGCGAACCAGCTGGCGATGAAGACGATGTGGAAGGACTTGACCCAGAGCATGGCGGTCAGTTTAGTGGCCGGCCCCCGGCGCATGCACCCGCTTTCATCGGCCCCCACGAAAGCGACGGACAAAAAAAAGCCCGACGTCTTCACGTCGGGCTGGGAAGCCCTTTTGCTGTCACACATCAAGGCACCCGCTCAGGGAGGAAAAGCGGGGGACGGCAAGCCGTCCGGGGCAGAATTTAACAAAGACGAAACAAGGTTTCAAGCGACTGCTGCGCTTTAATTAACAATCTAGGGTAAAAATTTACTACTTTGGCACTACTAAATTCCGTGGTTGTCAGACAACTCAGCGCAACCGCGCCAAAAGTTCGGGAACTTTAGTTCGGGCACAATTTTCCGCATGAGCTCCTCCCTTTCCTCCTTCGCCGCCTTCCCCGCCGGGCGCCCGCGCCGCCTTCGCCGCGACGCCTTCACGCGCAACCTGGTGCGGGAAAACGCCCTGACCGCGCACGACCTGATCTACCCGGTGTTCGTGCAGGAAGGCAGCGGCCGGCGCGACGCGGTGGCCTCGATGCCCGGCGTGGAGCGCCTGAGCCTCGACCTGCTGCTGCCCGTGGCCGAGCAGTGCGTGGCGGCCGGCATCCCGGTGATGGCGCTGTTCCCGGTGATCGACGCGAGCCTCAAGACCCCGGCCGGCGACGAGGCCTTCAATCCCGACGGCCTGATCCCGCGCGTGGTGGCGGCGCTCAAGTCGCGCTTTCCCGAACTGGGCGTGATGACCGACGTCGCGCTCGACCCCTACACCAGCCACGGCCAGGACGGCCTGCTCGACGACAGCGGCTACATCCTCAATGACCCGACCGTCGAGGTGCTGGTGAAGCAGGCGCTCACACAGTCGCAAGCCGGCGTGGACATCGTGGCGCCCAGCGACATGATGGACGGGCGCATCGGCGCGATCCGCCAGGCGCTCGAAGCGCGCGGCGACGTGCACACGCGGATCATGGCCTACAGCGCCAAGTACGCGAGCGCTTTCTACGGCCCGTTCCGCGACGCGGTCGGCTCGGCCGCCAACCTCGGCAAGAGCAACAAGAAGGTCTACCAGATGGACCCGGGCAACAGCGACGAGGCGCTGCGCGAGGTGGCGATCGACATCGCCGAGGGCGCCGACATGGTGATGGTGAAGCCCGGCATGCCCTACCTGGACATCGTGCGCCGCGTGAAGGACGAGTTCCGCGTGCCGACCTTCGCCTACCAGGTCAGCGGCGAGTACGCGATGCTCAAGGCCGCGGCCCAGAACGGCTGGCTCGACCACGACGCCGTGGTGCTCGAGAGCCTGCTGGCCTTCAAGCGCGCGGGCGCCGACGGCATCCTCACCTACTTCGCGCTCGACGCCGCCCGCCTGCTACAAACTAAGTAGCACAATGGGTCCGCCCGGCCTTGGGTCCGGGCCATCTTGAGCAAGCACGGGGGCGCGATGCGAATCTTCGAAATCAACACCTCGCAGGTCAGCGAGCATGCCGCGCTGGCGCCGCTGGCCCTGCCCAGCTCCTGCAGCGCCGCCAGCTACCTCTGGATCTCGCTCACGCGCGACGAATTCCGCGCCTCGCTGCCCGAGGTGCAGCAGATCCTGCAGACGCTGTGCCAGACCCAGCTGGTCGACCTGCACGTGGCCGACCTGCTGAACGACCAGTTGCCCTCGCACAGCGACTACACCTCGCAGTACGACGTGCTGGTGTTCCGCCGGCTCGCGAGCGGCAACGGCCAGCCGGCGCCGACCGCCCCACCCGCTGCCGCTGCCGCTGCTGCCGCCGCACCCACGCCCCCGGCCCCGCGCCCGCGCGGCGGCCCGCCCGTGCTGCGCCGCATCGACACCCGCCCGGTCGGCTTCGCCGTGTTCGACCGCGTGCTGCTGTCGGTGCATCCCGAAGACGGCGCGGTGCGCGACGTCTTCGCCGCGCGCCTGCTGGCTGCCGCCGCGCCCGGCGACCGCGGCACGCCGGCGCTCGACGTGCGCGCGGTCACGAACCGCGTGCCCACCAGCCCGGCCGACCTGATGCTGCGCGTCATCAACCAGATCGTCGACGGCTACCTCGACCTGCGGCGCGAGCTCACGAAGCAGCTCGACCACTGGCAGGCCGAGCTCATCGACCCGCGCAGCCGCTTCACCAACTGGGGCGCGCTGATGGAATCGCGCCAGTCGCTGCACCACCTCGACGAGATCTGCGAGGACCAGCGCGCCGCCATGCAGGACTGGCTCGACAACCTCGAGACCCTGCCGCCGCCGAAGGACGCGGCCGAGGGGCGCGAGCGCGAACTGGTGATGATCCGCAGCCGCGACGTGCTCGAGCACATCGAGCGCGTGGTGCACCACGTGCGCCGGCTCGAGCAGAACGCCGAGACCGCGGTGCAGATGCATTTCAGCGTGCAGGGCCACCGGGCCAACGACATCATGCGGGTGCTGACGGTGCTCACCGCCGTGTTCCTGCCGCTGAACCTGATCGCCGGCATCTTCGGCATGAACTTCGAGTTCATCCCGCTGGTGCACAAGGCCGACGGCTTCTGGATCGCCATGGGCTCGATGCTCGCGATCGCGGTGCTGCTGGTGCTGATCTTCTGGCGCAAGCGCTATCTCGCGCGCACGCGCTGAACGAACGCGCATGAAAAAAAGCCACGCGGAGCGATCTCCGCGTGGCTTTTTTTCGTCCGGATGCGAACGGCCCGAAGGCCGCCCGGTGCCGTGCGACAGCTTACTTGGCGGTGGCGCCGGTGCCTTGCTGGGCCTGGACGCGTGCGTCGAGCGGGTGCTGCATGGTCGAGATGACCTTGCTGTTCACGCGCGAACCCGAGGTCACGTTCTGGTCGGGAGCGGCCGCGGTGCGGATCGCTTCGGCTTCGACCAGGGCGCGGTCCTTCGACACGGCGACCGTTTCCGGGCCGCGCGAGCCGCGGGTCACGTTCTGGTTCGGTGCGGCGGCGGCGCGCACGGCTTCGGTGTTGACTTCGTCGCGGCTCTTGCTCGAGACGGCCTGGGTCACGCCTTCATAGGTCTCGGCTTGAGCGCCCATGGCGGCAACCAGGGTCAGAGCGGCGGCGGCGATGATGTGCGAGGTCTTCATTTCGTTGGTCCTTGATACGGTACGTCGGAGGGTTTAGCCACCAGGCGTGCACGGATCGGCTCGCCTGTGCGGCGAGTTTCAAGGCGAAATCCCTCGGGAAAACACCCGGTTCAGAGACACGGTGTTTCCGCTATTGAAACAATGTCAGGTCGACCGTTCAGTCATTAACCTCGGTGCGCGGCGCGCCATTCGGCCGCGTCGGATGCTCAGCGCGCGGTGCGCGGCGTGCCCGGCACGGCCTTGATCTGCGGCGGGATCTCGCTGTTGACGAAGGCGCGGCGGTCGAGGTTCAGGCTCGGGTCGTGCGAGGTCGCCACCGCCTCGGCGCGCACCGCCGCGCGGTCGCGCCCGCCGGTGCGCGGCGCGACCAGCGGCGCCTCGGCCTCCACGTCGCCATACACATTGCCGGCACGCGCGGCCGCGGCCGCTTCGGCGGCCAGCGCGGCGCGGTCGGTGCCGGGGCCCATCGGCCGGATCGGATCGAAGGCCTGGGCCAGCGCCGCGCCGGCCGGCAGCCACAGGGCCGCCAGCGCCAGCAGCCACGGCGCGAGGGCCGCATGAAATCGAAAAATGCGTGTCATCGAATGCATCCTCTGCCTGCTTGCGAGTCGCGGCGCGTCACGAAAGTGCCGCGCGGCCTTGCTAAGAAAAACCCTTGAGAATCGCGCCATCGCCCAGCGCTACCGGCACGACATCCATGGACAGCCTCGACCTGATCAGAACCTTTCGCGAAGTCGCGTCGCATGGCAGCTTCTCGCAGGCCGCCAAGCGGCTCGACATGTCCAAGGCCACGGTCAGCAAGTATGTCGCCGAACTCGAAACCCGCTTCGGCGTGCGCCTGCTCAACCGCTCCACGCGCTCGGTGAGCCTCACCGACGCCGGCCAGCTGCTGCTGGAGCGCAGCACGCCGGTGCTCGAGATGGTCGAGCTCACGCAGGCCGAGCTGCAGGAGCGCGCGAGCCAGCCCGGCGGCCGGCTGCGCATCTCGGCGCCGCACGGCATGGGCAACGGCGAATTCCCGAACCTGCTGGCCGACTTCATGCGCTACTACCCCGACGTGCGCATCAGCCTGCAGCTGACCAACCGCACGGTCGATCTCGCCGAGGAAGGCATCGACGTCGACATCCGCAGCGGCCCGGTGGAGGACGCCAACCTGATCATGCGCAAGCTGCGGCTCATGAACATGGTGGTCTGCGCCTCGCCGGTCTACTGGAAGAAGCACGGCAAGCCCGAACATCCGCGCGACCTGGCGGACCACGAGGCGCTGACCCATTCGCTGCTCGGAGCCCAGCCGGTCTGGCGCTTCGACGACGGCGGCGAGCCGCTCGACGTGCACGTCAAGAGCCGCATGGACTGCACCGAGGGCGCGCCGCTGATCCGCATCGCGATGCGCGGCTTCGGCGTGATCTACCTGCCCTCGATCCTGGTGCAGTCGCACATCGACCAGGGCGAGCTGGTGCCGGTGCTGCAGGACTATGCGCGCAAGGACATGTGGCTGTCGGCCGTCTACCTGCAGCGGCGCCACAACAGCGCCGCGCTGCGCGCGCTGCTCGACTTCCTCGAGACCCGCGTGGGCGACAAGCCCGGCCTCAAGAAATGAAAAAGCCCGGCGGCGCCGGGCTCCCATGCGAAGCGGATGCGCTCAGCCGATGTGCTGCGCGAAGAAGGCCAGCACGCGCTCGCGCGCCAGCTTCGATGCTTCGGCGTCGTACGAGCCGCGCTGGTCGCAGTTGAAGCCATGGCCCACCGGGTACACGTGCACCTCGACCTCCGGATGGGCCTTCTTGAAGCTCTCGATGGTGTCGAGCGGAATCCAGTGGTCCTGGTTGCCGAAGTGGGCCTGCACCGGCACCTTGGGCTGGCGCGCGGTTTCCTCGGGCGAGGTCATGCCGCCACCGTAGTAGGGCGCGGCGGCCGAAAGGCCGGGCACCAGCGCGGCGGCGCGCCAGGTCAGCAGGCCGCCCCAGCAGTAGCCGACGATGCCGACCTTGCCGGCCTTGGCCGCGTAGGCCACGGCGGCCTCGATGTCCTGCAGCACGCCGGGCGCGGGCAGCGCCTCGACGGCCGTCTTCAGGCCGAAGCCCGTCTTCATGTCGTCCTCGCTGTAGCCCAGCTCGACGCCGGGCTTCACGCGGTGGAAGGTCGCGGGCGCGACGGCCAGGTAGCCCGCGGCCGCGTAGCCGTCGGCCACCGAGCGGATGTGCGAGTTGACGCCGAAGATCTCCTGCACCACGACGACGGCGCCGCGCGGCGTGCCGGCGGGTTCGGCCACGTAGGCGGGAAAGCTGAAGCCGTCCTTGGCGGTGAGATCGATGAATTGACCCATGATGTGTTGCTCCTTTGATGGCAATGGGAAGGATGGAGGGAATGCGTGTCCGGTGCGTGTCGGCGGCATTCAGCCCGCCGCCCCGGGCCGCAGCGCGCGTTCGACGAAATCGAGCCGATCCTGGCCCCAGAAGATCTCGCCGTCGATCACGTAGCTCGGCGCGCCGAAGACCTGGATGTCGATGGCTTCCTGCGTGTAGGCCTCGTACTGCTCCTGCACCGCCTGGCTCTGCGCCTGGTCGGCGCGCTTGGCCGGCAGGCCGCATTCGGCCACCAGCGCCTCGAGCACCTTGGGGTCGCCGATGTTGCGCTCCTGCGCCCACAGCGCGGCGAACACCGCCGCACACATGCGCATCGCGGCCTCGGTGCCGTCGTTGAGATCGACCGCGATGATCAGCCGTGCCGCGTCGTCGCCCGAGACCGGGAAGAACTTCGGCTTCGGATGCAGCGGAATGCCCAGGTGCTTGGAGAAACGCGCCAGCTCGACCAGCCGGTAGGCCTGCCGCTGCGGCGCGCGCTTGCCCAGCGGCAGCCCGCCCGAGACCGGAAAGATGCTGCCCATGTCCACCGGACGCACGCGCACCGTGGCGCCGGCCGCCGCCGCGATCGCGGCGAAGCGGGCATGGCCCAGGTAGGTCCAGGGGCTTTGGGGGGGGAAGTAGTAGTCGATGGTCTTGCTCATGAATTCACCTCCGCGCACGAAGCGCCGCCGGAACATCCCGGTACTGCGGGTACTGCGGGTAAGGCCCGCAACTTGCGAGCCACCCTCGGTGATGTAATCCGGACCGACGGTTTTAACTGACGCGCAGCTTTTGTGCAGGAGATCGGAATTGAACCAGCAGGTGCTCTTGGTCACGGGGGGCGGACGCGGCATCGGCGCCGCCACCGCCTTGCTGGCGGCGCGGCGCGGCTATGCCGTGGCGGTCAACTACGCGAGCAACTCGCTCGCAGCCGACGAGGTGGTGCGCGCGATCCGCGTCGCGGGCGGCAAGGCGATCGCGGTGCAGGCCGATGTCGGCGATGAAAAACAGGTGGTGGCGATGTTCGAGCAGGTCGATGCCAAGCTCGGCCGGCTCACGGCGCTGGTCAACAGCGCCGGCGTGGTCGACGTGCGCGCGCGCGTCGACGAGATGAGCGCGGCGCGGCTGGAACGCATGTTCCGCATCAACGTGGTCGGCAGCTTCGTCTGCGCGCGCGAGGCGGTGCGCCGCATGAGCACGCGCCACGGCGGCGCGGGCGGCGTCATCGTCAACCTCTCGAGCGCCGCCTCGCGGCTGGGTTCGCCCGAGCAGTACGTGGACTACGCCGCGAGCAAGGGCGCGATCGACACCTTCACGCTCGGCCTGGCCAAGGAAGTGGCCGACGAGGGCATCCGCGTCAACGCGGTGCGCCCGGGCCTGATCGACACCGACATCCACGCCTCGGGCGGCATGCCCGAGCGCGCCGCGCAGCTCGCGCCCTCGGTGCCGATGAAGCGCACCGGCAGCGCCGAGGAGGTGGCGAACGCGATCGTGTGGCTGCTGTCCGACGAGGCCAGCTACACCACCATGGCCCTGCTCGACGTCTCTGGAGGACGCTGATGAGCACCTCGATGGACCTGATCAAGCCGCTGGTCACGCTGGTGGCGATCGTCAACCCGCTGGCCATCGTGCCCTTCTTCATCCACTACACGCAGGGTTATTCCGACGCGCAGCGGCGCCGCACGGTGCGCATGTCGGCCTTCAGCGCCTTCGTGGTGATCGCGGTCAGCGCGCTGATCGGGCTGCAGCTCCTGTCCTTCTTCGGCATCTCGATCGCGAGCTTCCAGGTCGGCGGCGGCCTGCTGCTCTTGATGAGCTCGCTGTCGATGCTCAACGCGCAGCCGGCCGAGAGCAAGACCAACGTCGAGGAGTTGCGCGCCACCGAGGTCAAGGCCTCGATGGGCGCCTCGATCGCGGTGGTGCCGCTGACCATCCCGCTGCTCACCGGCCCGGCCACCATCTCCACCGTGGTGATCTACGCCGACAAGGCCAAGCACCTGTGGGAGCTCGCGGTGCTCGTGGGCTACGGCGTGGTGGTGGCGCTGGCCACGGCCATCGCCTTCTCGCTCGCGCAGCCGATCGCGCGCGTGCTCGGCAAGACCGGCATCAACATCATGACCCGGCTCATGGGCCTGATCCTCGCGGCGCTGGCGGTCGAGGTGATGACCGACGGCCTCGGCAAGCTGTTCCCGATCCTCGCCAAGTAGCGCGACCGGTGCGGGCCGGCTCAGCCCAGCATCTTCTCGATGATCTTCCAGTGCGCCGGCTCCACCGGCGTGATCGACAGCCGGTTGCCCTTGCGCAGGATCGTGAGCTCGGCCAGCTCGGGCTTCGCGCGCAGCTCGGGCAGTGCCAGCAGGCGCGTCTTGCGCAGCGCCTGAACGTCCACCAGCAGCCAGCGCGGATCGTCCTTCTTCGAGGCCGCGTCGTAGTAGGGCGACTTCGGATCGAACTGCGTGGGATCGGGCTTGATCGCCGAGGCCACACGCGCCAAGCCGGCGATGCCGGGCTCGGGGCAGCTCGAGTGATAGAACAGCACGCCGTCGCCGACCTTCATGCCGTCGCGCATGAAGTTGCGGGCCTGGTAGTTGCGCACGCCGGTCCACGCCACCGTGGCGTCGGGCGCGGCCAGCGCATCGTCGATCGAGACCTCGTCGGGCTCGGATTTCATCAGCCAGTACTGGGGCATGGCGTTCTCGCGAGGATGGGATGCCGCGCAATATAGCCGCCCACCCCGGCCACTCCGGCACCGGGGCTCGGCTCAGGGCGCCACGTAGTCCGACACCACCGCCCACTTGCCGTCCTTGATCTGCGACAGCCGCGACTGGTCGTTGCCCAGGCGCTTGGTGGCGGTGTAGGTGCTCTTCGGGCTGCCGAACATGTCGGGCTCGAAGGTGATGCTGTCCATGGCCTTGATGAAGCTGTCGGTCGTGAGGTTCGGGCCGGCTTTCTGCGCCGCCTTGATGAAGGAGTCGACGATCACGTAGCCGTAGACCGAGAACACGGTCGGGTCCTCGTTGAACTTGGTCTTGTACTTGTTGGCCCAGAAGCGCAGCGGCTGCGACTGCTCGTCGGTGTAGGGGTTCTGCACCGTCATGGTCGCGTAGATGCCGTCCATGGCCTTGCCGCCGAGCTTGTGGATCAGGTCGGTGTAGGCCGCGCTCGAGCCCAGGAAGGTCGGGTTGAAGCCGGTCTTGCGCGCCTCGCCCACGGTGCCGATGGTCTCGCGGATGATGGTGCCGAGCACCACCAGGTCGCAGTTGGCTGCCTTCATCTTCGCGACCTGCGAGCTGAAGTCGGTGGCGCCGCGCTTGAACGAGGTCTTCTCGGCCAGCTCCATGTTCACGGCCTTGAGGCCGGCCTCGGCGCCGCGCTGCACCTCGAGGCCGAACTCGTCGTCCTGGTAGATGGTGCAGACCTTCTTCGCGCCCTTGTCCTTCACCATCTTCGGCAGCGCCAGGCGGATCTGGTCGTAGTAGGTGGCGGCGAACGAGTACTTGAGGCGATTGAGCGGCTCGTACATCTCGCGCGCCGCGGTGATCGGCATGTAGTTGACGACGTTCTTGTCGAACTGCACCGGCATCGCCGCCATGTTCTGCGCCGTGCCGATGTGGCCGGCCATGATGAAGATCTTCTCCTGGTTCACCAGCTTCTGCGCCGCCAGCACGGCCTTCTTCGGGTCGTAGCCCGAGTCCTCGACGTAGAGCTTGAGCTTGCGGCCGTTGACGTCGCCCTGCTCGTTGAGCTCGTCCACGCGCAGCTGCATGCCGTTGCGCGCCTGCTTGCCGAAGCCGGCGAGCGGCCCCGAGAGGTCCTGGATCGTGCCGATGCGGATCTCGTCCTTGGTCACGCCCTGCTGCGCGGACGCGAGCGTCGCGGCCAGGCCCAGCACGGCCAGCATCGTCGGTGTCTTGAGCTTCATGCGCTTGTCTCCTCGGGTTGGCGAAAAAATCGGGTGGCGATCGGGACCTTTTTCGATGCGCTCAGCGGTACATGGCCTCGATGCGCGGCGCGTACTTGGTCTGCACCAGCTTGCGCTTGAGCTTCATGGTCGGCGTCAGCTCCTCGTCCTCGGCGCTCAGTTGCGTCTCGAGCAGGAAGAACTTCTTGATCTGCTCCACGCGCGCGAACTTCGCGTTGACGCGGTCGATCTCGCCCTGGATCAGGTCGAGCACCTCCTGCGTGCGCGTGAGGCTTTCGTAGTTGCTGAACGGCACGTCGTTGTCCTGCGCGAATTTCTCGACGTTCTCCTGGTCGATCATCACGATCACCGTCAGGTAGGGCCTCTTGTCGCCGATCACCACCGCGTCGGTGACGTAGGGGCTGAACTTGAGTTCGTTCTCGAGTTCGCTCGGCGTGATGTTCTTGCCACCTGCCGTGATGATGATGTCCTTCATGCGGTCGGTGATGCGGAAATACCCTTCCGCGTCGACCGTGCCGACGTCGCCGGTGTGCAGCCAGCCCTCGGCGTCGATGGTCTCGGCGGTCTTCTCGGGCAGGTTCAGGTAGCCCATGAAGACGTTCGGGCCGCGCACCAGGATCTCGCCGGTCTGCGGATCGAGGCGCACCTCGTTGTAGCCGGTGGCCGGGCCGATCGAGCCCGGCATGATGCGCGCGGGCGGCACGCCGGTGGAGGCGCCGCACGACTCCGTCATGCCCCAGACCTCGAGCATCGGCACGCCGAGCGCGAGGTACCAGCGCACCAGCTCGGGCGAGATCGGCGCGGCACCGGTCACGAGGAAGCGCGCGCGGTGGATGCCGATCAGCTTGCGCACGTTGTCGAGCGCGAGCCAGCGCGCGATGCGGAACTTCAGCCGCAGCCCGGCGCCCACCGGTCTTCCCTCGAGCACCCGCTGCGCGATCTGCTGGCCCACGCCGATGCTCCAGCCGTAGGCCGCCTGCTGCAGCCGGCTGGCTTCCTTGAGCGCGATCATCACGCCCGAATAGAACTTCTCCCACACGCGCGGCACGGCCGTGAAGACGGTGGGCGCGATCTCGCGCACGTTCTCGGGCACGGTCTCGGGGTTCTCGACGAAGTTGAGGATCGAGCCGGTGTACATCGCGAAGTACTCGCCGCCCATGCGCTCGGCGATGTGGCACAGCGGCAGGAAGCACATGCGCTCGTCGCTCTCGTCCTGCGCCAGCAGCGTGTTGTAGCCGCGCATCGTGTAGACCAGCCCGCCGTGGCTGTGCATCGCGCCCTTGGGCTTGCCGGTGGTGCCCGAGGTGTAGACGAGGATCGCGAGGTCCTCGGCGCGGCAGGCGGCCACGCGCTGCTCGAGCGCCTGGGGATGCGCGGCCAGGTGCGCGCGGCCCAGGGCACGCAGCGCCTCCAGGCTCAGCACGTCGGGGTCGTCGAGCTCGCGCAGGCCCTCCATGTCGAACACCACCACCTTGCGCAGCAGCGGCAGCGCGGCGCGCACCTCGAGCGCCTTGTCGAGCTGCTCGTCGTCCTCGACGAACAGCACCGTGGTGCGCGAGTCCTCGCACAAATACTGCACCTGCGAGGCCGCGTCGGTCGGGTAGATGCCGTTGGAGACGCCGCCGCAGCTGAGCACGGCCACGTCGGCCAGCACCCATTCGATGACGGTGTTCGACAGCACCGAGGCGCACTCGCCGGCCGCGAAGCCCAGCGCCATCAGGCCGCCCGCGATCTCGCGCACCGCCTCGGCGGTCTGGCCCCAGGTCCAGCTGCGCCAGATGCCGAATTCCTTCTGCCGCATCCAGACCTTGTCGCGGCGCAACTCGACCGCTTTCCAGAACACGGCCGGGATGGTGTCGCCCGGTACCACGACCTCGGTGCGGGGCTGCAGGTGCGCCAGGTCCCAGAGGCCGGCCGGCGCGCGCAGTGCAAGGGTGCTGCTCATCGGTGCTACCTCCACGTCTTCTTTTTCTTCCAGCGCCGCTCGCCGCGCACGCCCTCGTCCTTCACGCCGAGGTAGAACTCCTTGATGTCCTCCTTCTCGCGCAGCCGCTCGCAGCTGTCCTCCATCACGATGCGGCCGTTCTCGAGCACGTAGCCGTGGTCGGCCGCGTTGAGCGCCATGTTGGCGTTCTGCTCCACCAGCAGGATGGTGGTGCCGCGCTCGCGGTTGATGCGCACCACGATCTCGAAGATCTCCTTGGTGAGCTTGGGGCTCAGGCCGAGGCTGGGCTCGTCGAGCAGGATCAGCTGCGGCGCGGCCATGATGGCGCGCGAGATCGCGAGCATCTGCTGCTGGCCGCCCGAGAGCAGGCCGGCGTCCTGCGCGGCGCGCTCGCGCAGGATCGGGAAGTAGCCGAACACCGTTTCGATGTCGCGCGCCACGCCGTCGCGGTCCTGGCGCGTGTAGGCGCCCATCAGCAGGTTGTCGCGCACCGACAGCAGCGGGAACACCTCGCGGCCCTCGGGCACGTGGCTCAGGCCCTGCTGCACGATGTGGGCCGGGTCCCTGGCCGTGATGTCGCGGCCCTGGAACTCGATGCTGCCCTTGCGCGGATCGATGATCCCCGAGATGGTCTTGAGGATGGTGGTCTTGCCGGCGCCGTTGGAGCCCAGCACGGTCGCGATCTCGCCCTGGCGCACCTGGAGGCTCACGCCGCGGATGGCCTTGATCGGGCCGTAGGCGCTCTCGACGTTGAGCAACTGAAGAACCACGTCGCTCATGCTCGAATCCTCCGCAGGCTGCTCACGTCGTCGACCGTGCCGAGGTAGGCCTCCACCACGCGCGCATCGGCCTGCACCTCGCGCGGCGAGCCCGTGGCCAGCACCTCGCCCTGGTTCATCGCGAGCACGCGGTCCGACACCTTCGACACCAGCGACATGTCGTGCTCGACCATCAGCACCGACACGCCGAGCTCGTGCTGGATGTCCTGGATCCAGAACGCCATGTCGGCCGTCTCCTCGACGTTGAGGCCCGACGAGGGTTCGTCGAGCAGCAGCAGCTTGGGTTCGGTGCACAGCGCGCGCGCCAGCTCCACCACCTTGCGCACGCCGTAGGGCAGGCCCGCCACCATCGCGTCGCGGTGGTGCTGCAGGTCGAGCAGCTCGATCACCTGCTCGACCTTCTCGCGCGCCTCGATCTCGGCGCGCCGCGTGGCCGGCGTGAAGAACAGTTCGCGCCAGAAGCCGCTGCGCCGGTGCGTGTGGCGGCCGATCAGCAGGTTGTGCAGCACCGTCGCATGCTCGAACAGCTCGATGTTCTGGAAGGTGCGCGCGATGCCGAGCGCCGCGATCGCGTGCGGCGCCTGGCTGGTCAGCGCCACCGCGCCGCCGGCCTCGCCATGCCAGGTGATCGTGCCCGAGGTCGGCGTGTAGATGCGGCTGATCAGGTTGAACACCGTGGTCTTGCCCGCGCCGTTGGGACCGATCAGCGTGAACACCTCGCCGCGCCGCACGTCGAAGCTGACCTTGTTGACCGCGAGCACGCCGCCGAAGCGCACGCTCAGGTCCTGGGCCGAGAGAAGGATGTCGCCGCCGCTCATCTCAGGCGATCCGACTTGGTGAAGGACTTCTGCCGCTTGAACAGGCCCTTGCGGTAGAACGGAAACAGCTGCAGGTAGGTGCGTACCTTGAGCCAGCGCCCGTACAGGCCGAGCGGCTCGAACAGCACGAACACGATCAGCACCACGCCGTAGACGAAGCCCTGCAGGCCCGGCGCCTGGCCGATCACCGCCGGCAGCCAGTCCTTGCCCATCGAGATCAGCTGCGGCATCGCGATCAGGAAGATCGCGCCGAGGAAGGCGCCATGCACCGAGCCGAGGCCGCCGATCACCACCATCAGCAGCAGGTCGATCGACTGCAGGATGTTGAACTGATCGGGCGAGATGAAGCTCAGCTTGTGCGCGTAGAGTGCGCCGCCGAGCCCCGCGAGCGCAGCCGAGATCGCGAACGACATCGTCTTGTAGCGCGCGAGATGGATGCCCATGCTCTGCGCCGAGATCTCCGAATCGCGGATCGCCACGAAGGCGCGGCCGGTCGGCGAGCGCAGCAGGTTCAGGATGCCCAGCGTGCTGAGCACCGCCACCACCAGGCACAGGAAGTAGAAGCCGTCGCCCGAGCCCAGCGACCAGCCGAAGAGCTGCGGCGACTTCACGTGCAGCCCCGCGTTGCCGCCGGTCACGCGCTCCCAGCGCGCGAACACCTCCTCGACGATGAAGCCGAACGAGAGCGTCGCGATGCCCAGGTAGATGCCCTTCACGCGCAGCGCCGGCAGCGCCACCACCACGCCCACGCCGGCCGACAGCGCCGCGGCCGCGACCAGCGCGAGCGGGAACGGCACGCCGAGGTTGGTCAGCACGCCCTGGGTGTAGGCACCGGTGCCGAGGAAGGCCGCGTGGCCGATCGAGAACTGGCCCGTGAAGCCCGCGAGCAGCATCAGGCCCAGGCCGACGATGCCGTAGATCAGCACGAAGGTCAGTTGCGCAAGCCAGTACTCGTCGATGACCCAGGGCGCGGCCAACAGGAAGGCGCACAAGAGGCCGTACCAGAAGACCTGGCCGCCATGCTTGGCGAGGCGGATGTCCTGGTCGTAGGAAGTCTTGAAGATGTAGCGCATGCTCAGACCTTCTTGCGCAGCTTCTCGCCGAACAGGCCGTTCGGTTTGATCATCAGCATCAGCAGCACCACGATGTACGGCGCCGTGTCCTTGAAGCCGTCGGGCAGGTAGAAGCCCGCGAACGACTCGACGATGCCGATCACCAGCCCGCCGACGATCGCGCCCGGCAGGCTGCCGAAGCCGCCGACCACCGCCGCCGGAAAGGCCTTGAGCCCGATGAAGCCCATGTTGGCGTGCACGAAGGTGATCGGCGCGAGCAGCATGCCCGCGATGGCCGCGACCGCTGCCGCCAGCCCCCACACCAGTCCGTTGAGCCGCTTGACCGGAATGCCCATGTAGTAGGCCGCGAGCTGGTTCTGCGACGAGGCCTGCATCGCGGTGCCGAGCTTGCTGTAGCGGAACATCGCGAACAGCAGGCCGCAGAGGATCGCGGTGGCGACGATGATCACCAGCTGCTCGAGGTTCACCACCAGCTCGCCGAGCTTCCAGATCCGGTCCTTGTAGGGCACGGCCAGCGCATGGGTCTCGGTGCCGATGCCCGGCACCATGGTGACCAGGCCGCGCGCCACGTAGGCGATGCCGATGGTGAGCATCACGATCGAGAACTGCGGCTGGCCGAGGATCGGGCGCATCACCACCAGCTCGAGCAGCACGCCGAAGGCCGCCATCGCCACGATGGCGAGCACGGCCGCGAGCCAGAACGGCATGCCGAACAGCGACATGCCCGCGAACGCGGCGAAGGCGCCGAGCATCATCAGGTCGCCCTGCGCGAAGCTCACCGTCTCGGTGGCCTTGTAGATCAGCACGAAGCCGAGCGCGATCAGGCCGTAGATGCAGCCTTGCGCGATGCCCGACAGCAGGAGCTGGAGGATCTGCACGACGGGAACCTCCTTGGCCTTACTGGCGCAGGTGACGGAACGGAGACGTGAAGGGGCGGTAGGCCGCGCCGGCCGCGTCGTGCAGCGCGAGGCGCCGCGAGCCGGCCAGGATGTCGCTGGGCTTCAGGCCGTAGACCTGGCGGATCGAATGGCTGAAATGGGTGGAGTCGGGATAGCCGGCCTCGAGCGCGATGTCGGTCAGGGTGGCGGTCTGGCGCACGTAGCGCAGCAGGCTGCGCGCGCGCTTCCAGGCGCGAAACGCGCGAAAGGCCATGCCGGTCTCCTGCTTGAACAGGTGCAGGAAGCGCGAGAACGAGAGGTGCACCGAGGCCGCGCATTCCTCGGCCGAGGTGGCGGCCGCGGGGTCGGCGTTGATCGTGTCGATGACCTTGCGGATGCGCGCATCGAGCGCGCGCGGCGCGAGCGGCGCGCCGAAGAACTGGCGGTCGAAGTCCAGGCCGTCGAAGCGCTGGCCGCGCGCCGAGGCGGCGAGCAGTTGGGCATGGCTCTCGCGCACGCGCTGCACGAAGGCCGGCGCCCGCACCGGGCCGCAGTGCTGCAGCCACTCGGGCATGCCGGCAGGATCGACCGACTCGGATTCGATCAGCAGGTTGAGGATCAGCGGATGCGCGCTCTCGATCTCGTGCGGCACCTGCGGCGGCACCACCAGCAGCTCGCCGCTCTGCCAGGCACCGCCACCCACGCGCAGGCGGTTGGGCGGCGCGCCCGCGGGCGAGACATAGACGCCATGGCCGCCCATGGTGCGCTCGGCGGCACGGCCCAGCAGGCCGGCGTAGAACACGCGCTGCGTGGTGAGCCACATCAGGCGTTCGCCCTGGCCGCGACCCTCGCGGGCACCGCCTTGCGTCGACGGCGCCATCCTCGTTCCCTGCATGGTGTCTGTCTCCTGCATTCGGGGGCCTGGACCAGGGCGCGGGCCCTGGGTCGGCGTCGTTGTGGGGCTGATCGTAGCGGGGCACGCGCGCGGCGCGGGGCCCATTTGCGCGGGGACTTTCCCTAGGCCTGCGGCTTCGCGGCCGCGAACGCGCGACGCAACTCGGTGGCGCAAAGCGCGACCGCGGTGTTGGCCTCGTCGAGCACCTTGCCCATGGTCACGAAGCCATGGATCTGGCGCTCGAAGCAGACGTAGTTCGCGCTGTTGCCGGCCGCGGTCAGCGCCTCGGCATAGGCCAGGCCTTCGTCGCGCAGCGGGTCGTAGCCGGCCGTGAGCACCAGCGCCGGCGGCAGCCGCGAGAGGTCGTCGTGCAGCAGCGGCGAAGCGCGCCAGTCGAGGTCGTGCTTCGCATCGGTGATGTAGTGGTCGTGGAAGTAGGCCATCGTGTCGCGCGTCAGCAGATAGCCCTGGCCATTGGCCTGGTGCGACGGATGGCCACGCCGCATGTCGGTGGCCGGATAGATCAGCAGCTGGAACACGAGCGGCAGGTCGGCGCTCTCGCGCGCGGCGATCGCCACCACCGCCGCGAGATTGCCGCCGGCACTGTCGCCGCCCACCGCCATGCGGCTCGCGTCCACGCCCAGCGCCGCGGCCTCGCGCCGCACCCAGCGCGTGGCGGCCAGCACGTCGTCGACCGCGGCCGGGAAGCGGTGCTCGGGCCCCATGCGGTAGTCGACCGCGACCACCGCGCAGCCGGCGCCGTTGGCCAGCTCGCGGCACAGCACGTCGTGCGTGTCGAGATCGCCGATGACCCAGCCGCCGCCGTGGTAGTACACCAGCACCGGCAGCGGGCCGGCGCCCGAGGCCAGCGGCCGGTAGACGCGCACGGGGACAGGGCCGTGCGGGCCGTCGGCCGCGAGGTCGCGCACCTCGGCCACTTCGGCCGGCAGCGGCTGGGTGGCGGCGCGGCGTTCGCGGTAGAAGGCGCGCGCGTCGGCGGGCGACAGCGTGTGGGTCGGCGGGATGCCGCGCGCCTCGATGAAGTCGAGCAGCGCGCGGGCCTGGGGATGCAGCATGGTGTCTCCGGTGGATCGATCGATCGACCCAGTGTGGAGCGCGGCGCGCGCGGACGGAATCCGCATGCACCCGCATCCCTCCCGGGCCGGCGTCTTTCGTCAGCCCCGGCACCATGCCTGCGCCTGCGCGGCGCGGCTTGCGAAAACTGGCTACGGCCGTCGGCCGAAGCGATCAGGCCTGGCGCGGCTTCACGCGCGAGGCGGCTTCCTTGGCGTTGGCGCGCGCGGTCTCCACGTCGGCCGCATGCGCCAGCGCCACGCCCATGCGGCGCTTGACGAAGCTCTCGGGCTTGCCGAACAGGCGCAGGTCCACGCCCGGCACCTGCAGCGCCTCGGCCACGCCGTCGAAGGCGATGCCCTGGGCATCGACGCCGCCGTAGATCACCGCGCTGGCGCCCGGGCTCTTGAGCGTGGTGTCCACCGGCAGGCCGAGGATCGCGCGCGCATGCAGCTCGAACTCGTTCTGCCATTGCGTGGCCATGGTGACCATGCCGGTGTCGTGCGGGCGCGGGCTGACCTCGCTGAACCAGACCTGGTCGCCCTTGACGAACAGCTCGACGCCGAACAGGCCCTGGCCGCCGAGGTCGGCCGTGACCGCCTCGGCGATCTGCTGCGCCTTCTGCAGCGCGGCCGGCGCCATCGGGTGCGGTTGCCAGCTCTCGACGTAGTCGCCGCTGACCTGCACATGGCCGATGGGCTCGCAGAACCGGGTGCTCACGGCGCCGCCGGCCTCCTTGGCGCGCACGGTCAGCAGCGTGATCTCGTAGTCGAAGTCGATGAAGCCCTCGACGATCACGCGGCCATGGCTCACGCGGCCGCCGGCCATGGCGTAGTCCCAGGCCTTCTGTACGTCGGCCGGGCCGTCGATCTTGCTCTGGCCCTTGCCCGAGCTGCTCATCACGGGCTTGACGATGCAGGGGTAGCCGATGCCGCCGTCGATCGCGGCCTGCAGCTCGGCGAGCGAGTCGCAGAATTTGTAGGGGCTGGTGGGCACGCCCAGGGTCTCGGCGGCCAGGCGGCGGATGCCTTCGCGGTCCATCGTGAGGCGGGCGGCGCGGGCCGTGGGAATCACGCGCACCGTGCCCGCGTCCTCGAGCTGCTGCAGCATGGGCGTGGCGATGGCCTCGATCTCGGGCACCACGAGCTGCGGCTTCTCGGCCTCGATCAACGCCTGCAGCTGCGCGGGGTCGCTCATGACGATGGTGCGCGCATGGTGGGCCACCTGCTGGCCGGGCGCGTTCTCGTAGCGGTCGACGGCGATGGTCTCGACGCCCAGGCGCTGCAGGGCGATCAGCACCTCCTTGCCGAGTTCGCCGGAGCCGAGGAGCATCACGCGGGTTGCCGAGGGGGAGAGGGGGGTGCCGAGGGTGGTCATGGCGGCTTCTGTCGGTTCAGGAGAAAGGAAAAAGAGGGGAAAAGCGCGAGCGCGCACTGTAAGCCACCCGTGTCGCCCGCGGCAACGACGCGGGCACGGGGCTGATCCACAATGGACGACACGGCGGCTGGCCCGCCCTCTTTTTCTTCCCCTTTCGTTTTCTCAAGGAGCATTTCTCATGGCGATTCAGACCGTCGGCATCATCGGCGCCGGCACGATGGGCAACGGCATTGCGCAGGCCTGTGCGGTGGCGGGCGTCAAGGTGGTGATGATCGACGTCGCGCAGGCGGCGGTCGACAAGGGCCTGGCCACCGTCTCGGGCAGCCTCGACCGGCTGATCAAGAAGGAAAAGCTCGCAGCCGAGCAGAAAGACGCCGCGCTGGCGCTGATCCAGGGCTCGACGAATTACGACGACCTCAAGGGCGCGCAGCTCGTGATCGAGGCCGCGACCGAGAACCACGCGCTCAAGCTCAAGATCCTCAAGCAGGTCGACGAGCTCGTGGGCCCCGAGGTCATCATCGCCTCGAACACCTCCTCGATCTCGATCACGCAGCTGGCCGCCGCCACCTCGCGCGCCGACCGCTTCATCGGCATGCACTTCTTCAACCCGGTGCCGATGATGGCGCTGGTCGAGCTGATCCGCGGCTACCTCACGAGCGATGCCACCCACGACACGGTGAAGGAACTGGCCGAGCGCCTGGGCAAGTCGCCGATCACGGTGAAGAACGCGCCGGGCTTCGTGGTCAACCGCATCCTGGTGCCGATGATCAACGAGGCCTTCTTCGTGCTGTCCGAGGGCATCGCGACCGCCGAGGACATCGACGCCGGCATGAAGCTGGGCTGCAACCAGCCGATCGGCCCGCTGGCGCTGGCCGACATGATCGGCCTGGACGTCTGCCTCGCGGTGATGGAGGTCTACCTCGACCAGTTCGGCGACTCCAAGTACCGCCCCTGCCCGCTGCTGAAGGAAATGGTCGCCGCGGGCCAGCTCGGTCGCAAGACCGGCCGTGGCGTCTACACCTACTGACGCGCCGAAGAACGAGGAGACAGGCCACGCCATGACCGCCACGCCCACCACCCCGCCGACCGAAGGCTGCATCGACACCCAGGTGCTCGACCACGTGCTGCTGATCGGCATCAACCGGCCCGCCAAGCGCAACGGCTGGACGCCGCCGATGTTCCGCCAGCTCGCCGAGGCCTACACGCGCCTGGACGACGACCCGAACCTGCGCGTGGGCGTGCTGCATGCCTTCGGCGACCACTTCACGGCCGGCCTCGACCTGCCCGCGGTGGCCGAATACATGAAGCGCGGCGAGAAGGCGATCCCGCAGGGCCTGGTGGAGCCGCACGACTTCGGCCTCGAGGGCTACCGCCGGCGCACCAAGCCGATGGTGGTGGCGGTCAAGGGCATCTGCTTCACGGTGGGCATCGAGCTGATGCTCGGCGCCGACATCGTGGTGGCGGCCGACAACTGCCGCTTCTCGCAGATGGAGGTGCAGCGCGGCATCATGGCCACGGGCGGCGCCACCCTGCGCATGGCCGAGCGCGCGGGCCTCGGCAACGCGATGCTGCACCTGCTGACGGCCGACGAGTTCGGCAGCGCCGAGGCCTATCGCCTGAACTTCGTGCAGAAGGTCGTGCCCGCGGGCCAGGAGCTCGACGAGGCGCTCGCGATCGCGCAGCGCATCGCCGCGCAGGCGCCGCTGGCGGTGGTGGCCACGCGCCTCAACGTGCTCAAGGCGATCGAGCAGGGCCCGCTGGCCGCGGTCGGCGAGTTCATCGAGACGCAGAAGCGGCTGTCGAACAGCGAGGACGCGGCCGAGGGCGTGCGCTCCTTCATCGAGCGCCGGCCCGCGCGCTTCAGCGGGCGCTGACGAACGCCCCTCCCACCCCCTCCTCCATCCCTCACCATGACCCTGCGACTGCGCGCGGCCCTGGCCGCATTGACCCTCTTCGCCGTGAACACCTCCCTCCACGCCCAGGCACCGGCCGCGCCCGCGGGCCTGCCCGATCCCGCGGCCACCTCCGTCGACGCGCTCGGCTGGATGCGCGGCTTCCCGCCGCCGCCCGACAAGCTGATCACCTTCGAGAACCCCGCCGGCAACGTCTTCCCGCGCAACCGCTGGACCTTCTCGCACGTGCGCGAGGTCGTGCCCACCGCCAACGTGTGGCGCGGCAGCGGCGCCGCGAGCCCGCTGCCGGCCGCCACGGGCGTGACGCCCGAGCAGATCGAGGGCATCCGCTTCAAGTCGCTGTCGGGCGAGGACAGCACGGTCGCCCAGATGATCGCCAACACCTACACCGACGGCATCCTGGTGCTGCATCGCGGCCAGGTGGTGTACGAGAAGTACTTCGGTGCGCTCACGCCCGAGCGGCCGCACCTCGCGATGTCGGTCACCAAGTCCTTCGTCGGCACGCTCGCGGCCATCCTCGCCGACGAGGGCAGGCTCGACCCCGCGGCGCCCGTCACCAAGTACGTGCCCGAGCTCAAGGACAGCGCCTACGGCGACGCCACGGTGCGCCAGGTGATGGACATGACCATCGGCGTGCGCTACTCCGAGAACTACGCCGATCCCAAGGCCGAGATCTGGGACTACTCGCGCGCCGGCGGCTTCATTCCGCGCGCGCCCGGCTACAGCGGCCCGAAGACCTTCTACGAGTTCCTCGCGCTGCAGCAGAAGGAAGGCGCGCACGACGAGGCCTTCGGCTACAAGACCATCAATGCCGAGGTGCTGGCCTGGATCCTGCGCCGCGCCAGCAACCAGTCGCTCGCCGACCTGCTGAGCGAGAAGATCTGGCGCCGCATCGGCGCCGAGCAGGACGCCTACTTCATGGTCGACAGCATCGGCACCGAGTCGGGCGGCGGCGGCCTCAACACCACGCTGCGCGACCTCGCGCGCTTCGGCGAAACCATGCGCAGCGGCGGCCGCGCGCCCAACGGGCAGCAGGTGTTCCCGAAGGCGGTGGTCGACGACATCCGCCGCGGCGGCGACACCGCGAAGTTCGCGAAGGCCGGCTACGGCCTGCTGCCGGGCTGGTCGTACCGCAACATGTGGTGGGTGTCGAACAACGCGCACGGCGCCTACATGGCGCGCGGCATCCACGGCCAGAGCATCTACGTGGACCCGGCGGCGCAGATGGTGATCGTGCGCTACGCGGCGCATCCGGTGGCGGCGAACGCGGGCAACGATCCGCTGACGCTGCCGGGCTTCGCCGCGGTGGCCGATGCGCTCATGAAGCGCCCCTGAGTTTTCCTGCCCTCTCCCGCCGGAAGAGGGCATCCGAAAACCCTGCCGAGCGAAATACTTTGCACACAATTTAATTGAGTGCCATAATTCGGCCCATGCCCTCCCTCACGCAAGACGAACTCCTGAAGCTGGACAACCAGCTCTGCTTCGCCATGTACTCCGCCTCGCTGGCCATGACCCGCCTGTACAAGCCCCTGCTCGACAAGCTCGGTCTCACCTACCCGCAGTACCTGGTGATGCTCGCCCTGTGGGAGAGAGACGGCCCCATGGTCTCCGAACTCGGCGAGCGCGTCTCGCTCGACTCTGGCACGCTCACCCCGCTGCTCAAGCGCCTCGAGGCCAACGGCTTCGTGGCCCGCGTGCGCGACGTGGCCGACGAGCGCCGCGTGCACATCACGCTCACGGCCGCGGGCCGCCGCCTCAAGGCGCGCGCGGGCCATGTGCCCGAATGCCTGCTCGCGGCCTCCGAATGCTCGGTGCCCGAGCTCGTGGACCTCACCCACCAGATTCAAGCGCTGCGCGACCGCATCCGCAAGGCCGCCTGAGCAAGCAAGCTATTTCAATCACTACAACAGGTTTCTCCCGCTGCGTGCCCTCGCGGACCACGACGGCTTTCTTCAACCACCCCTCCACTTCGACCAAGGAAACACCATGACCACCAAGCTCGACAAAGTGCTCTACACCGCCCAGGCCCACACCACGGGCGGCCGCGACGGCGCCGGCAAATCCAGCGACGGCGCGATCGACGTCCAGCTGAGCTCGCCCGGTTCGGGCAAGCCCGGCACCAACCCCGAACAGCTGTTCGCGGTCGGCTACGCCGCCTGCTTCATCGGCGCGATGAAGGCCGTGGGCCCGAAGATCGGCGTCAAGGTGCCGGACGACGTGGCGATCGACTCCAGCGTCTCCCTCGGCCCGACGAATGGCGGCGCCGCCTACGGCATCGCGGTCAAGCTCGCGATCACGCTGCCCGGCCTCGACGCCGAACAGAAGCAGAAGCTGGTCGACACCGCCCACCAGGTCTGCCCGTACTCGAACGCCACGCGCGGCAACATCGACGTCGAACTGACGATCGCCTGAGCCCCCTTGCGCTCCACGCCAAAGCCCCGCTCGCGGGGCTTTTTCGCGTGCGCGCGCTTGTCCCGCGTGCGACGCGCGCGGCGCCGGCGCGATGGCGCCTTTCACGAAGCTTGGCTAATGTCACGTCGACGCACCCCTTGCCACCCCAGCGGCCGGAACGCCGCGCAGCCACGGAGCCTCGACACGCCATGAGCACCACCCTCAGCCTGCAGATCCGCAAGAGCCAACTGGGCGACACCCGCCTCGACGACCGCACCGACACCCCACTGGCCGACGGCCAGGTGCGCGTGCGCATCGACAGCTTCGCGCTGACCTCGAACAACATCACCTACGCCGCCTTCGGCGAGGCCATGAGCTACTGGCGCTTCTTCCCCACCGGCGACGAGGCCTGGGGCAACATCCCCGTGTGGGGCTTCGCGAGCGTGGTGCAGTCGCTGCATCCGGGCGTGGCCGTGGGCGAGCGCCTCTACGGCTATTGGCCCATGGCCACCAGCGCGGTGCTGAGCCCCACGCGGCTGTCGCCCGAGCGCTTCGCCGACGGCGCCGCGCACCGCGCCGAGCTGCCGGCGGTCTACAACCAGTACTTCCGCTGCAATGCCGATCCGCTCTACACCGCCGACAGCGAGGACACGCAGGCGCTGCTGCGCCCGCTGTTCATCACCTCCTGGCTGATCGACGACTTCATGGCCGACAACGACTTCTTCGGCGCGCGCACCATGCTGCTGTCGAGCGCCTCGAGCAAGACGGCCTACGGCACCGCGTTCCAGCTGCACCAGCGCGAAGGCATCGAGGTGGTCGGCCTGACCTCGGCCGGCAACGTCGGCTACTGCGAGAGCCTGGGCTGCTACCACCGCGTGCTGCGCTACGACGCGCTCGACGAATTGCCGGCCGACACGCCCTGCGTCTACATCGACTTCGCGGGCAACGGCGCGCTGCGCGAGGCGATCCATGCGCGCTTCACCGGCCTGCGCTACAGCTGCGCGATCGGCGGCACGCACGTCGACGAACTGGCCGCCAAGGGCGCCACCCGCGAACTCGCGGGCCCGCGCGCCACGCTGTTCTTCGCGCCCGCGCAGATCAAGAAGCGCACCGCCGAATGGGGCGCCGAGGAATTCAGCCGCCGCATGGTGGCGGCCTGGCAGGCCTTCACCGCGCGCGCGACCGATGCCGCCAGCCCCTGGCTGCGCGCCGAGCACCACCGCGGCGGCGCGGCCGCGCAGGCGGCCTATGCCCAGGTGCTGGCCGGCAAGGGCGATCCGCGCACCGGCCACATCCTGTCGCTGCACGCGCACCCCGGCGGCCTCTGAAAAGCGCGCGGGGTGCGGGCGACGACAATCGCCGCATGATTCCCGATTCCCCCGCGGCGCCCGCCGGCCACCCTGCCCATCCCTACGAGAGCCTCACGCCCGACGTTGTGCTCGACGCGCTCGCGGGGCTCGGCCTGCACGGCGACGGCCGGCTCACCGGGCTCAACTCCTACGAGAACCGGGTCTACCAGGTGCACCTCGAGGACCCGCAGCCGCATCCGGCCGTGGTGGTCAAGTTCTACCGGCCCGGCCGCTGGAGCGAGGCCGAGATCCTCGAGGAACATGCCTTCTCGCTCGAACTCGCCGCGGCCGAGGTCCCCGCCGTGCCGCCGCTGGCCTTCGGCGGCGCCACCTTGCACCGCCATGCCGGCTTCGCTTTCAGCGTGAGCCCCTACCGCGGCGGCCGCGCGCCCGAGCTCGACGACTTCGAGGTGCTCGAATGGGTCGGACGCTTCCTTGCGCGCATCCACACCGTGGGCGCCGCGCGTCCGTTCGAGGCGCGGCCCGCGCTCGACCTGCGCAACTTCGGCACCGCCTCGCGCGACTGGCTGCTGGCGAACGACAAGCTGCCGCTCGACGTGCAGCGCGACTGGGAGAAGGCCTGCAACGAGGCGCTGGCGATGATCGCCGCGACCCCGCTTTCGGGCTCGGCGGCCACCGGCGACGGCCCGCGCAAGCTGCGCCTGCATGGCGACGTGCACCCCGGCAACATCCTCTGGACCCCGACCGACCGACCCCACGGCGGCCCGCACTTCGTCGACCTCGACGACGCGCGCACCGGCTTCGCGGTGCAGGACCTGTGGATGCTGCTTTCGGGCGAGCGCGCCCAGCGCACCGCGCAACTCTCGGGCCTGCTCGACGGCTACGAGCAGTTCCGCGAATTCGACCGCCGCGAGCTCGCGTTGATCGAGCCGCTGCGCACGCTGCGCCTGATCCATTACAGCGCCTGGCTCGCGCGGCGCTGGGAAGACCCGATCTTCCCGATCAACTTCCCCTGGTTCGGCAGCAGCGACTACTGGAAGGGCCAGGTCCAGATGCTGCAGGACCAGTGCGAGGCGATGGCCGAGGACCCGATCTACGCCTGAACGGCCGGCGCCGACAGCCGGCGGATCTCCTCGCGCACGATCTCGCGGTGATGGTGCGAGGGCGACAGGCCGATGAACTGCGTGTACTTCTCGAGCGCGGCCGCGACGTTGCCCGCGTCCTCGAGGTCCAGCGCCTCCACCATCAACTGCGTGAACAGCCGATTGGCATCGGCCTCGCGGCGCGAGGCCGCGAGCGTGCGCGGCTGCAGGTCGGGCTGCGCGGCATAGATCCGGCGCTGCACCTCGATCAGCTCGACCATCGCGCGGCCGATGCGGTGCACCTGCTCGGTCGCCGGCTCGAGGCCGCAGGCGCGCACGTCGGCCGCGGCCTGGTCGAGCAGGTGCGAGGCCACGCGCAGCAGCCGGTTCAACGACTTCAGGCTCATCGCGGCACCGCCCCGGCCGTGCCCGCGAGGCCGGCCCTGCACGCGCGCGCCGCCATCAGGACGCGAGCTCCGCGCCGTCGAGCTGCCGCTTGAGCGTGAGCTGCGTCTCGCGCTCGGCGATCGCGAGCCGCTTGGCCGCCTGCTCGCCATGGGTCTTCACCGAGAAGGCCTTGCTGACGGTGCCGCGCCCGGCGATGAAGGTGATCGCCATCCAGTAGCCCGGATGGTCGGGCCGCGGCGACTTGAACTGCACGCCGCTGATGCCGCTCGAGTTGTTGCGCCGCACGATCTCCGCGCGCGAGAGCCGCGGCGTGCGCGCGCGCGGCGCGGCGGCGGCCTCGCGGCGGATCGACTCCTCGGCCGGATGCACGTGCGCCAGGCCGGTCATCTGCGCGAGCTGGCGCGCGCGCTCGGCCAGCGCCGCCGCATGGGCCGCGCGGTCGGTGCCGTCGACCGAGAAATAGGTCTGCAGGATCCGGTCCTCGGCGATGTAGGTCTTGGCGAGCCAGGCGCGCACGCGGCCGTCGGGCGCGACGCGGCTGAAGACGCCGGGCGCGCCGGTGCTGTTGTTGGCGCGCGGCTGCTCGGCGCGCGCGCGGCGTGCGATCGGCGGATGCTGCCGCACGATGGCGTCGCGCCAGTCCTGCGCATGCAGCAGCGCCTGCTCGGCGCCGCCATAGCTGGCCTGGCCGAACTGCCGATAGTGGCGGGTTCCGTTGCGCATGACGGAGACCTCGTAGCCCCAGGGCCGGGCGAAGATGCCGTACATGGCGGCGGAATTGGGGATACCTTTGGGCATGCTGGCGTCGACTCGGCCGTGTCGTTGATCTGAACCCCCTGGCGACACCCCTTCTTTCTGGCGTGTTCTTGAAGGCCAGGGCCATGGCGAGGTTGGCGGGAATACTAAAGCCTTCGCAAGGCCTTGGGCATCACCGGTATCGGTAGCCCGGCGCGGTGCGGGGTCGATGCAACGCATGGTCATGGCCGTGCCATGAAGACGGTGCAGGCGCGTTTCTCGTTCAGCGTTCAGCGCTTCGCGCTCTCGCGCAGGCTCTTCGCGAGCCCGTCGAGCAGCCGCTGCACCAGCATGTTCGGCGGCCCCGCGCGCCACACGCCGTAGGCCTCCGAGGGCGTGACCTCGCGGTCGAGCGGGCGGAACACCGCGCCGCTGAGCGCCGAGTGCCGCATCGCCTGCGGCACCAGCGCCACGCCCATGCCCTGCGACACCAGCGAGACCACCGCGAGCCAGTGCCGCACCTCGTGCCGCACCTCGGGATGGAAGCCCGCGTCGGCGCAGATCGAGAGGATGCGCTCGTGGTAGTCGGGCGAGGCCTCGCGCGAGAACAGCACGAAGGGCTCGCCGCGCAGGTCGGCCGGCGCGAGCGCGCGCCGCCGCGCCAGCGCATGGCCCGCGGGCAGGCAGCAGACGAAGGGCTCGGTCAGCAGCAGCCGGTGCTGCAGCTCGGGCGGCATGCGCGCGGTGTGGACGAAGCCGAGGTCGAGCCGGTCGTGCATCAGCTCGGCGATCTGCACGCCCGAGTTGAGTTCGGCCAGCGTGATGCGCACCGCCGGATGCTTGGCCTGGAACGCGCGCAGCGCCTGCGGCAGGCCGCGGTAGAGCATCGCGCCGACGAAGCCGATGCGCAGCCGGCCGGCCGAGCCCTGCGCGATGTCGCGCGCCTCGAGCGCGGCCTCGTCGGCCTGCTGCAGCAGCCGGCGCGCCGACACGCGCAGCGCGTCGCCCGCGGGCGTGAGCCGCACCTCCTTGCTGTTGCGCTCGAACAGGCGTGCGCCCACCGTGTCCTCGAGCTGGCGGATCGCCACCGACAGCGGCGGCTGCGAGATCGAGAGCCGGCGCGCCGCGCGCCCGAAGTGCAGCTCTTCGGCGAGCACGGAGAAATAGCGCAGGTGACGCAGTTCCATGAATAGGCAAATCGAATCGAGCAAGACCCAAACGATATTAGACACGGATCGTCACGGCTTGAACAATGGCGCGAATCCAGGAGACAAGCCATGCCAGAGACGCCTGCCGCGCCCGCCGTTCACCCCATTCCCGACCGCCACGGCCAGAACCTCTACAGCGTCGACACCGAGCTGCAGTCGCTGCTCGCGCTCTACCTGCCCGAGGACCTGCTGCGCCACCTGCGGCCGCAGCTCGAGCGCCTCGGCGGCCTCGCGGGCGGCACGCTCGACGAGCTGGCCGGCACCGCCGACCGCAACCCGCCCACCTTGAAGCAGCGCACGCGCACCGGGCTCGACGAGCAGCAGGTGATCAAGCATCCGGCCTACGTCGAGATGGAGCGCCTCGCGCTCAGCGAATTCGGCCTGGCCGCGATCTCGCACCGCGACGAGACGCTGGGCTGGAAGGGCCGCATGCCGCCGCTCGTGAAATACGCACTGACCTACCTGTTCGTGCAGGCCGAGTTCGGCCTGTGCTGCCCGGTCTCGATGACCGATTCGCTCACGCGCACGCTCAAGAAGTTCGGCGCGCCCGCGCTGGTGCAGAAGTACCTGCCGCGCCTGACCTCGCTCGACTTCGACGAACTCGCGCAGGGCGCGATGTTCATGACCGAGCAGGCCGCGGGCTCCGACATCGCCGCCACCGCCACGCTGGCGCGGCGCGAGGCCGACGGCAGCTGGCGCCTCACGGGCGACAAGTGGTTCTGCTCGAACCCCGACGCCGACTTCGCGATGGTGCTCGCGCGCGCCGAGGACGGTGTCGCCGGCATGAAGGGCGTGTCGCTGTTCCTGCTGCCGCGCCGGCTCGACGACGGCAGCCTCAACCGCTACCGGATCATCCGGCTCAAGGACAAGCTCGGCACGCGCTCGATGGCCAGCGGCGAGATCCGGCTCGAGGGCGCGCTCGCCTACCTGGTCGGCGAGGAAGGCCGCGGCTTCGTGCAGATGGCCGACATGGTCAACAACTCGCGGCTGTCGAACGGCGTGCGCGCCGCCGGTCTGATGCGCCGCGCGGTGGCCGAGGCCGAGTACATCGCCGCCGAGCGCCAGGCCTTCGGCCGCACGCTCGACCGGATGCCGCTGATGCAGCGCCAGCTCGACAAGCTGCGCGTGCCCGCCGAGCAGGCGCGCACCATGGTCTGCCAGACCGCGCTGGCGCTGGCGCGCTCCGACGCCGGCGAGCCCGATGCCTACGCGCTGCTGCGCATCCTCACGCCGCTCATCAAGTTCCGCGCCTGCCGCGATGCGCGCAAGGTCACGGGCGATGCGATGGAGGTGCGCGGCGGCTGCGGCTACATCGAGGAATGGAGCGATCCGCGGCTGGTGCGCGATGCCCACCTGGGCTCGATCTGGGAGGGCACCAGCAACATCGTCGCGCTCGACGTGATCCGCGCCGTCAAGCGCGAGGGCTCGCTGCCGGTGCTGCGCGCCCATTGCGAACGGCTGATCGCCGAAGCCGAACTGGCCCCGGCCTTCGCCCAGGCGTTGCGCGATGCACTGGCGCGCGCCGCCGCGCTGGCCGAGACGGCCGCGCGCGAAGGCGGCGACGTGCTCGCGCGCCAGGCCGCCTCGGCGCTCTACCACTGCACCAGCGCGAGCGCGATGGCCTGGGAGGCCGCGCGCACCGGCTCGGCCGCGCGGCTGCGCTGGTCGCAGCTCGCGCTGCTGCACCGCGTGCTGCCGCGCGATCCGCTCGCGCCCGATGCGCTGCCCGCGGACTGGACCGCGGCCTGAGCCCTGCCCCCGAACACTCGAACAAAGAACGGAGACTTCCTCTTGAAATACCTCGCTTCCCTCCTCGCGCTGGCCACCGCCTGCGCCGGCCTGCTGGCCGCGGCCCCTGCCGCGCAGGCCGACACCGCCTTCCCTTCCAAGCCGATGACGCTGGTCGTGCCCTTCCCGCCCGGCGGTCCCACCGACGCGATGGCGCGCACGCTCGCGGCCGAGATGAAGGACCGCATGGGCCAGCCGATGATCGTGGAGAACCGCGCGGGCGCGGGCGGCAACATCGGCGCCGAGTACGTGGCGCGCGCCGAGGCCGACGGCCATGTGCTGCTGTTCGGCACCTCGGGCCCGCTCGCGATCAACGCCAGCCTCTACCGCAAGATCAACTACGACCCGGTGAAGAGCTTCGCGCCCGTGATCCAGGTCGGCTACCTGCCGAACATCCTGGTGGTGAATCCCGCGCTGCCGGTGAAGACGGTGCCCGAGCTCGTCGCCCATGCCAAGGCCAACCCCGGCAAGCTCAGCTATGCCTCCTCGGGCAACGGCGCCTCCTCGCACCTGGCGGGCGTGCTGTTCAACTCGATCGCCGGCACCGACTTCCAGCACATCCCCTACAAGGGCACCGGCCCCGCGCTCAACGACCTGCTCGGCGGCCAGGTCAGCATGACCTTCACCGACATCCTCACCGCGCTGCCCTACGTCAAGGCCGGCAAGCTGCGCGCGCTGGGCGTGGCCACCCTCGCGCGCTCGCAGGCGCTGCCCGAGGTGCCGACGATCTCGGAGCAGGGCTACAAGGGCTACGACGTGAGCGTGTTCTTCGGCATCGTCGCGCCCGCCGGCACGCCCGCCGATCGCGTGGCGAAGCTCAACCATGCCTTCGCCGAGGTGCTGAACTCGCCCAAGGTCAAGCAGATGTTCGCGGCCCAGGGCCTGGAGGCCAGCGCCGACACCTCGCCGCCGAAGCTCGGCCAGTTCATCGCGAGCGAGTCGGCGAAGTGGAGAGACGTGGTCAAGAAGTCAGGGGCGCAGCTCGATTGATGCTGGCATCCGGGGCGCGATCACGCCGACGGGGTACCTTGCTCCGCGAATGTCCCCCGGCCTTCGGCCTCCTCCTTTATTTCGCTGCGCAAGGCACCCCATCGTCGTGATCGATGAGCGCCGCGCCTGAACCTCCGGCACGACCGGAGCGCCTCTCGTGCGGAGGGCATCGGGTACTCCCCGCAGCGAAATCAAGGAGGAGGCCGAAGGCCGGGGGACATTCGCGGAGGGGAGTACCCGGTGTCCTTCGCACGCGCCCCGGACGACGAGGCAAAAAGGAACAAGAAATGACACAAGGCGCACTCGCGGGCATCCGGGGCACGATCACGCCGACGGGGTACCTTGCTCCGCGAATGTCCCCCGGCCTGCGGCCTCCTCCTTTATTTCGCTGCGCAAGGCACCCCATCGTCGTGATCGATGAGCGCCGCGCTCGAGCCGCCGGCACGACCGGAGCGCCTCTCGTGCGGAGGGCATCGGGTACTCCCCGCAGCGAAATCAAGGAGGAGGCCGAAGGCCGGGGGACATTCGCGGAGGGGAGTACCCGATGTCCTCCGCACGCGCCCCGGACCTTCCCCCCGGACAAATCAACCCAAAACATGAAGGCACGCAAATGACATCCACTCCAGGCGCACTCGCGGGCATCCGCGTGCTCGACATCTCCCGCATCCTCGGCGGCCCCTACTGCGGTCAGATCCTCGGCGACCATGGCGCCGACGTGCTCAAGATCGAGCCGCCGCAGGGCGACGACACCCGCACCTGGGGCCCGCCGTTCAAGGATGGCGTGGCTTCCTACTACCACGGCCTCAACCGCAACAAGCGCGTGCAGCACCTCGACTTCTCGACCGAGGAAGGCCGCGCCGCCCTGCTCGCGCTGGTGGCCGAGGCCGACGTGCTGATCGAGAACTTCAAGACCGGCACCATGGAACGCTGGGGCATCGGCTACGAGACCCTGTCGCAGCGCTTTCCGCGCCTGGTCTGGTGCCGCGTCTCGGGCTTCGGCGCCGACGGCCCGCTCGGTGCGCTGCCCGGCTACGACGCCGCCGTGCAGGCCATGACCGGCATCATGAGCGTCAACGGCGAGGCCGAGGGCGGGCCGCTGCGCGTGGGCCTGCCCGTGGTCGACATGGTGACCGGCCTCAACGCCGTCATCGGCGTGCTGCTCGCGCTGCAGGAACGCCAGCGCAGCGGACGCGGCCAGTTCGTCGAGGCCGCGCTCTACGACAGCGGCATCTCGCTGCTGCATCCGCACGCCGCCAACTGGTTCATGGACGGCAGCGCCCCGCGCCGCACCGGCAACGCCCATCCCAACATCTATCCCTACGACGCCCTCGCCACCGGCACCGACCCCGTGTTCGTCGCCGTCGGCAACGACCGCCAGTTCGCGAGCCTGTGCGGCTGCATCGGCCTGCCCGCGCTGGCCACCGATCCGCGCTTCGCCACCGCGGGCGCGCGCTCGGTGAACCGCGACGCGCTCAAGCAACGGCTCGAGGCCGCCATGGCCGCCTTCGATGGCCGCGAGCTGGTCGAGCAGCTCATGGCCGCGGGCGTGCCGGCCGCGCCCGTGCTGCCCGTGGCGGCAGCGCTCGAGCATCCGCACACGGCGCATCGCGGCATGGTGGTCGAGATGGAGGGCTACCGCGGCATCGGCGCGCCCGTGAAGCTGGGACGCACGCCCGCGAGCTACCGGCATGCGCCGCTGACGCCGGGCGATGCCTTCCTGCCGCGCGCGGACGACGAGGCTGCGTCAACCGCGGCGCACTGAGCGCCCGCGGCCGATGCCGTAGCAGGCGATGCCGGCCGCCTCGACCTCGGCCGGGTCGTAGACATTGCGCCCATCGAACACGGCGCGCGCCGACAGCAGCACGGCCATGCGCGTGAAGTCGGGCCGACGATAGGCCGCCCATTCGGTGACGAGCACGAGCGCATCGGCCCCATCGAGCGCGGCCTCGGGCGCATCGCACCAGGCGATGCCTTCGCGCTCGCCGAGCAGCGCACGCGCATTCGGCATCGCGGCCGGGTCGTGCAGCCGCAGCCGCGCGCCGGTGGCCAGCAGCCGCTCGATCAGCACCAGGCTCGGCGCATCGCGCATGTCGTCGGTGTCGGGCTTGAAGGCCAGGCCCCACACGGCCACCGTGCGCCCCGCGAGCGCGGCGCCGAAATGGCCGGCGACGAGTTCGAAGAGCCGCGACTTCTGTGCCTCGTTCACCGCCGCCACCGCGGGCAGCAGCCGCAGCGCGGCGCCCTCGCCACCATGCCGCAGCGCGCGCAGGTCCTTCGCGAGGCAGGAGCCGCCATAGCCCGCGCCGGCCTGCAGGAAAGCCGGACCGATGCGCGCATCGGCGCCGATCGCGCGGCGCACGTTCTCGATGTCGGCGCCCGCCTGCTCGGCCACGCGCGCCATCTCGTTCATGAAGCTGATGCGGGTGGCAAGCATCGCGTTGGCGGCGTACTTCGCGAGCTCGGCCGAGCGGCGGTCCATCACCAGCCACTGGCGCTCGGGGTCGCGCAGGAACGGCCGATAGAGCTCGGCCAGCAGCGCGATCGCGCCGGCATCGGAGGACCCGACCACGATGCGGTCGGGCGCGCGGCTGTCGCGCACCGCCGAGCCTTCGCGCAGGAACTCGGGGTTGACCGCCACCGCGATCCGGTGCGTGGCACAGCGCCGCGCCAGCGCGTCCCGCACCACCGCCTCGACCCGGTCGGCCGTGCCCGCCGGCAAGGTCGACTTGCAGACCAGCAGGCCGTCGCGGTCGCGGTGGTGCCCCACGGCGCGCGCCACCTCGAACACCGCCTCGAGGTCGACCGCGCCCGCGGCATCGGCCGGCGCATTGACCACGATGAAGAGGATGTCGCCATGCCGCGCGGCCTCGCCGGCATCGTCGGTGAAGCGCAACCGGCCGGCCGCCGCCTCCTGCGCCACCAGCGCGCCGAGCCCCGGTTCGTGCAGCGGCATGCGGCCCGCGCGCAGGCCCGCGATGCGCGGCGCGTCGGTGTCGGCGCACAGCACCGCGTGCCCGGCCTCGGCCATGCAGGCCGCGAAGCTCAGGCCCACATAGCCCGCGCCGAAGACCGAGAGCCTCAAGACGGCGTCCCCGCGGCGGGCCGCGCCCATGAGCGATGGCACTGGCAACCGCGAGGGTTGTGCGATAAAAGCGGCATGCATGCCTTCCCAACGACGTCCGGACAGGAAAAATCGATGATGCCCGATCAAGTGGCGGCGCGCACCGCGCTGGTCCTCGAGACCAACAACCTGCGCGGCGGCGCCGATGCGCAGGCCAGGGCCGCCGCCAGCCTGCTGCGGCTGATCGCGCTGCTCGCGCGTCAGAAGCAGCCGCTGTCCACGCTGGCCCAGGTGGTCATCACGCACGACGGCCTCGACGCCGCCACCTGCGAGGAAGTGCAGCGCCTGGCCGGTCGGCCCGTCGACTTCGTGCGCATCGACGCCAGCACCGGCTACTACGACGCCAAGAACACCGGCTTCGCGGCCACCGACGCGGCGCGCTGCGACTGGGTGGTGTTCGCCGATGCCGACTGCCTGCCCGACGAGGACTGGCTGCGCGAGCTGCTCGCGCCCTTCGCGCGCGCCGACGCGCCGGCCGTGGTGGCGGGCCGCACCAGCTACGCGGCCAACGTGGTGGGCACCGCGCTCACCACCATCGACTTCATGTACTTCCCGAACGAGCACGCGGGCGCGACGAGCAACTTCTACGCGAACAACGTGGCGTTCCGGCGCGAGGTCTTCGACACCCACGGCTACCAGGCGCTCGACGGCGTGTACCGCGCCCACTGCCAGGTGCTGGGCATGCGGCTGCGCGCGGCCGGCATTGCGCTGCACTACGCGGCACGCGCCCACACCGAGCACCGCCTGCCCGACACGCGGCGCGAGGCGCTCAAGCTGCGCTGGATGCGCGGGCAGGACACGTATTCGCTCACGCCGCACCTGCTGCGCAGCTACGTGTCGCCGCGCTGGCAGTGGCTCGCGAAGAGCGGACCGATCGGCCCGCTGTGCGTGCTCGTCACGCGGCTGGGCTTCAGCCTGCGCGCGCTCAACCGGCAGGACCTGCCGCCGCTGCGCGGCGCGCGCTGGGCGCTCGGCGTGCTGCTGATCCTGGGCTTCTCGGCCGTCGACATGCTCGGCGCCTTCGCGCGCGGCATCGGCCTGCACACCACGGGCCGCGCGCACGCGGATGCGCAGGCGCTCTCGTACCACCGTCCCTGAGGCCCGCGACCATGGCACGCCTGCTCGCTCTCGCCGCCCTCGCGCTGCTCGCTCCCGGACTCGCGGCCTCGGCCGAGTTCTCGGGCCGCGGCGTCTTCGCCTTCCGCTCGGGCAGCGGCTGCCCCATCGCCACGGGCGGCGAGGACTGCAACCGGCTCGCGCTCGATGACGAGCACACCCGTGCCACGCTCGACGAGGCCACGCACACGCTGCGCTTCGCCAATGACCGCGGCTACGACGGCAAGCGCATCGTGGGCGACGTGGTGCTGCAGGGCTCGGGCCGCACGGCCGACGGCCAGCGCGTGCCGCTGAGCTTCCATGCGCTGCTGAGCCGCTCGGGCAACGACTGGTCGTTCAGCAGCCACGCGCATGCGCCGGTGCGCGGCGAGTTCTCCGAGATCCGCATCGATCCCTGGCAGCTCGTGGTCGGCGAGGCCGGCGGCGAGCGCGTGCTGTTCAGCAGCGCGCAGGTCGTGGAGGCGCTCGCCAAGCCCTCGCTGACGGCGCGCCTGGCCGACGAGCTGGTGCAGGTGCGCGACAACCGCGAGAACGCCGCGCGCGACGCCGACATCACGGTCGGGCTCGGCGTGTCGAAGGCCGTCAAGTGGGTGGCGCGCACGCGCTTCGTCACGACGCGCAACCGGCCGCTGGCCGAGGCGATGCGCGAGGGCAACTGGTCGCTCGAGCTGCAGGCGCTCAGCGGCCAGATCCCGCGCCAGGTGGTGCAGCGCGACCTGTTCCTCTATGGGCTCGAATCGCAGTCGCTGCTGCAACCGCTGCTGCAGCGCGGCTTCCGCAAGAACGAGAAGCTCACGATCGGCGCCGCCGGCGGCAAGGGCTTCGTGCGCTACGACGGGCAGCAGCGCGAGTTCGCGGGCGCCGACGCCACGGCGCGCGGCTTCCTGCAGGGCAGCTTCCTCGGGCTGGTGCTCGGCTGGCAGCAACAGCAGCTGCAGCCCGTGGCGCTCGATGCGAAGGCCGGGTCGAATGGCCGCTGAGCTGTACGCGCGGGCCGAGGCCGATGCCGAGGCCCCGGGCTTCGAGAGCCTCGCGCCGCCGTTGCTGCACGGCTGGCCCGCGCTGCAGGCCGCGCTGGTGCACCGCGTGAAGCGCGCCGCGCTGCGCCAGCTGCATGCCAGCCGCGCGGGCGAGGCATTGCTGCTGCGCCTCTACCTCGTGGGCGAGGAATCGTCGGAACAGGCGCTGCAGCGCGAACTGCGCGCTGCAGCGCCCGACTGGCTCGAGCGCCAACTCGACCAGCACCTGGCCGACGAGCAGCTGCATGCGCGGCTGTTCGCCGAGGCCATCGCCGAGCGCGGCGGGCGCGCACGGGCCGGTGCCGTCGACGGCGAGCAGCCGCGCCCCGACTGGTTCAGCCGACGCAAGCTCGCGCGTTGGCAGGCGCTGATCCGCCGCCACGCGCCGCACTTCGCGCACGGCGGCCTGGTGCCGGCCTATGCGATCGGCCTCGCGGCCGAGCAGATGGCCTCGCGCATCCTCGAGCGCCACTGCGCGCTGATCGGGCCCGCGCATGCGCTGCATCCGCTGCTCGCGCGCGTGTGGGCCGACGAGCAGCGCCACGTGCGGCTGTGCAGCCACACGCTGCAGCGCTGCGTGGCGCCGCACGAGCGCGCGCGGCTCGCGCAACTGATGGACGAGGTGCGCGCCATCGAGCGTGGCTTCGGCATCACGGGCGCGCTCGGCATGTGGTGCGCGGGCGCGGCACTGCGGCTGTTGCCGCGTGCAGGCTGAGGCCATGCCGCGCATCCTCTACCTCGCGACCGCCGACGCGCGCGGCCACTTGATGCGCTCGCAGCTGCTCGCGCACGCGCTGCGCGCGGCCGGCGCGCAGGTGCAGGTGCTGACCACCTCCGACGAGGGCGCGCGCTTTCTCGCGGGCTTCGGCATCGACGCGCCCGTGCTCTCGCGCCACTACGCGGTGCAGTTCGACGCGCGGCAGAACATGCTGCGCCGCGAGACCGACCGCAACGTGGCGCACTACGTGTTCCGGCCCGGGCGCATGCTGCGCGACATCGCGCGGCTGCACGGCCAGTTGCGCGAGGCCGACCTGGTGGTCAACGACTCCTTCCATCCCGCGCTGCTGTTCATGGGCGCGCTGCCGCCGTGGCGGCACAAGGTGGTGCACGTGTACGGCGCGAGCCTGCGGCGCGCGCTCGAAGGCAATTTCAGCGGCCGGCTGCCGGGCTGGACGGCTCGCGCCTTCGGCCGCATCGTGGCCTGGCAGATCGGGCGCAGCCGCGCGCGCATCGCGCACGATTTCGCGCAGGAGGCACCGGCGCACGATGGCCGCGGCACGCACCGGCTCGCGACGCCGGTGGCGGTGGCCTCGAACGACGACGTTGCGGCCGTTGCTTCGCGGGCCGCGGTCTACCTCAACCCGCACTTCAAGGACGAGGCGCTGGCCGACGGCCTCGAGCACGGCCTGGCCGCCGCGGGCCTGGGCGCGCATTGCGTGGGCGAAGGCTATGCCGGGCGCGCCGGCTGGCAGCCACAGGACGCGCACTGGATCGACACGGCCGCGCGCAGCGCCTTCATCGTCTCGGCCCCGGGCATGGCGGCGCTGTCGGTGGCGCAGGTCTACCGCAAGCCGATCCTGCTGCTGCTGACCGACCAGCCCGAGCAGGCGAGCAATGCCGAGCGCGCCGCGCAGCTCGGGCTGCACCATCGCGTGGTGGTGTGGCGCGGCGACGCGGCCGCGTTCGCGAGCGACGTGGCGGCCGCGGCGCGCGAGCTGGGCGCGAGCACCGAGGCCACGGCCGCGCAGGGCCGCGAGGCGGCGCTCGAGCGGCTGCAGCCCTGGAGCCAGTTGCTGCTGCGCCTCGCGGCGCAACCGGCGGCGGCCGGTGCCGACGCGGCCTATCCGGCCGCGCGCCGCGTCGACTGAACGAACACGCGCAGCATCCGGTCGAGCGCGCGCTCGGTCGGTGCCGTCGTGGTGTCGGGCTGCGGCAGCGCCGCGACATCGCCCGCGCCCGCCGGGCTCATCGACACGCGCAGCCGGCGCAAGGTGAAGCCCGAGCGCACGAGCGGTTCGTCCGCGCCCTCGGCCAGTTCCGCGTCGGCCGACTCGCCCACGAAGAACTGCAGCACCAGGCACTTGCGCTGCGGCGAGGGCACGAGTTCGAACACCAGGCTGCGCCGCCACGCGCCCGAGGTACGCTGGCCCGGCAGCATCGCGCCGTCGAGCAGCGCGACCACGCGCGTGCTCTGCGCCTCGCAGCGGTAGTCGATGCGCACGCGCAGCCGCTGGGCCGACGCCTGACCCTGCAGCGGATGCGCGAACACGGCCGCGGGCGGCAGCGGGATCACCAGGCAGGCCAGCGAGCCCTCGCTCCAGGTGTCGACGTCGTCGGGCGCCGACCAGCCATGGGCCAGCCACGCCGTGGCCGGATTGCCGGTGCGAAAGGCGTAGTCGCGACCGAGCACGAGTTCGGGCAACGATTGCAGGCCAGGGTCGCGGTCGTCGAGCCCCCAGCGCGTGGAGAAGGCGCGTTCGATCGCATCCGCGGGCCATGCGCCGGCGCCGGCCGGCGGGGCCGCGGCCTCCTCGCTGGGCGCGCGGCAGGCATCGAGCATGAAGTCGAGCCCGCCGAGCTCGGGCCCCACCGGCAGCCATGGCGAGCAGGCCGCGGGCAGGCACTCGGGCGCGTTGCGGTCGGCGCGGATCAGCGCGCGCACGGGCTGCAGGAAGTAGCGCGCCTCGGTCAGCACGCTCGAGGACAGCCCCGCGACGAAGCGCAGGTTCTCGGCCGACAACAGCGCATAGGTGTTCTCGCGCGTCCAGGCGACGTTGGGAATGGCGCGCGCGATCGGCGCGAGGTCGTGCAGCGCGGGCTCGTAGGGGTGCGGTTTCACGACCAGCAGATCGACCTCCTGCGCCAGCGTGCGCAGCGCGCCGATCACGGCCGACGGATGCTGGCTGCGCCCGCCGCTCACCAGCGAGAGGTCGACCAGGCTCTGGCCGAAGAACAGGCCCACGCGCAGCCGCGGATCGAACAGCGCGCCCGCGCCGCGGCGCGCGAAACGGCCGCGGATCGCGGCCGCGTGGTTCCAGAACAGCTCCTCGTCGATGGCGCGCGCCTCGAGCGCGGCGCGGATGCGCGCGTCGTTGGTGCGCGCGCAGAAGTGCAGGTGCTCGGTGAAGCGGCGCGGATCGATCTCGATGTCGAGGTAGCTCGCGCCGCTGCGGTCGATGCAGTGCTGCAGCGCCGGCGTCAGGCCCCAGCCGATCACCAGGCAGCCCGGGCCGAAGGCCGGCAGGCCCTCGAGCCCGCGCAGCGGCGCGAGGTCGGCGACCGAGGCGCGGGCCCAGCCGGCCGGCGTGGCCGGCAGGCCCAGCAGCGCCATCGCGCGCGCGACGTCGATCGTGCCGCCATGCGAGCGCGGCGCGATCTCGCGCATCGGCAGGCCGAGCCGGCCGAGCGCCGAGCCGAAGAAGCCCTGCAGGAAGCGCCGGTTGGCGGGGAAGTAGTGCAGCCCGTTGTCGGGCGAACGGAAGAAGTCGTCGACGAAGAGGACCTGGTGGAACCGGCGTGCGGGCATGGCGGTGGACGGTCGTTGGCTGAGGGAGCCGCCAATCTAGAAGCGCACTCTTAGCGGTCGGTGAGTCCCGCGCCAGGCGCGCGCAAAGTTCGTGCAAAGCAAACGTGAAGCGCGTGCCGCGTGTGAACGGCAGGCAAAGTTGCGGCGCCGGAAGGCGGCGCTCAGTCCAGCGTCAGGTTGAGCCCGCGGATCAGGCCGTCCCAGCGCTCGGACTCCTGATGCAACAGGGTGGCGAATTGCGCGGGCGTGCCGCCCACCGGTTCGACGCCATAGGCCGCGAGCTTGCGGTGCACCGCGGGGTTGTGGATCGCGCTCGCGATCGCCTGCTGCAGCCGCGCCACGATCTCGGGCGGCGTGCGCGCCGGCGCCACCACGCCCACCAGCGCGGCCGCCTCGACGCCGTCGATGCCGAGCTCGGCGAAGGTCGGCACATCGGGCAGCTGCGGCAGGCGCACGCGGTCGGCGATCGCGAGCGCGCGCACGCGGCCGCTGCGGATGAAGCCCAGGCACGCGGCGAGGTCGCACATCATGGCCTGCAGCTGGCCGCCGGCCACGTCGGCCACCGCGTTGGCGGCGCCGCGGTAGGGCACGTGCAGCATGCGCAGCCGGGCCTGGCGCTGCAGCAGTTCCATCGCGAGGTGGTGCGGGCTGCCGGTGCCGGCCGAGGCATAGCTGATCTTGCCGGGGTAGGCGCGCGCGTCCTCGAGGAAGGCGCGCGCGTCACGCACGCCGCTGGCCGGGCCGACCAGCAGCACCAGCGGGAAGCGGCCCATCAGCGTGACCGGCGCGAAGTCGCGCTGCGGGTTGTAGCCGAGGTTGCGGTAGAGCACGGGGTTGAACACCAGCGTGCCGTTGTCGGCCGACAGCACGCTGTAGCCGTCGGCCGGCGCGCGCAGGACCTCGGCGGCGCCGAGCGAGGTGTTGCCGCCGGTACGGTTCTCGACCACCACCGGCTGGCCGGTGTCGATCGCGAGCTGGTTGCCGACGATGCGCGTGAGGAAGTCGGAGCCGCCGCCCGCGGGGTAGGGCACGATCCAGCGGATCGGCCGGTTGGGGAATTCGCGCTGAGCCTGGGCAGGCGTGGCGCCGAACAGCAGCGCACCGGCCAGGCCGGCGGCACCCGCGAGCCAGGCGCGGCGATCAGGCGAGGCGGCCGATGGATCCGCCTGCGCCGATGCCACCGTTGCCACGCGTGCCGTCGCCATCGGTCGTCTCAGGGCGCGATCGGATTGCCCGGCGAACCGAGCGCGTTGATGCCGACCCGCGCGGGCGCCGCGGCCTCGGGGGCGCGGTAGGTGACCTGCACGGGGGCGGCGGCGGGTGGTGCCGGCGGGACGGACGCCGCCTGGCGCGCGGGGTCGTTCCTGCGTACCAGCACGCCCGGCGCGCGGGCCTTGTTGACGCGCGGTGCGGTCGACACCGGCGTGACGGCGGGCGCCGCGACGGGCAATGCGGCAGGTGTTGGCGCGGCTTGCGCACCGCCCGTGGGCGGCAGCTCGGCCGCGACGCCGAAGCCCCCCGCGCTGCCGCCGACACCGGCGCCGACGCTGGTCACCGGACCCGGCTGCACGGCATTGGGCTTGCCCGCGTTGGGGTCGTGCAGCACCACGCTCTGGCCCACGCCGGCACCGACCGGGCCGACGCCCAGGCCCATGCCGACCGAACCCGCGACCGCGCCGCTGTTGCTGACCGCGACGCCCGCGCCGAGCGGGCCGAAGCCGGTGTTGAGGCCGACCGAGAAGTTGCCGTCCCGGGTGGCGCCGAGCCCCAGCGAGAGGCCCGGCACGATCGGGATGCCGATCTGGTAGTGGGAGCAGCCGCTCACCAGCAGCGCGAGCAGCACGCCGGCCGGGAGGCCGGCGGCCGCGATGCGGGTGCGCGGCCGCGTGTTCACACCAGGAGCGCGTTCACGCGCCGCACGTAGGCCGCGGGATCGGCCGGCAGGCCGCCTTCGGCGAGCAGCGCCTGGTCGAACAGGATGTTCGCGAGGTCGTCGAAGTGGGCCGAGCCCTCGAGCTTCTTGACCAGCGCGTGCTCGGCATTGACCTCGAGCACCGGCTTGAGCTCGGGCGCGGGCTGGCCGGCCTGCTTGAGCATGCGCGCGAGCTGCGTGCTCATGCCGCCGTCCTGCACCACGAGGCAGGCCGGCGAGTCGACCAGGCGCGTGGTCACGCGCACGTCCTCGGCCTTGTCCTTGAGCGCTTCCTTGAGCTTCTCGAGCAGCGGCTTGAACGATTCGGCAGCCTCCTCGGCGGCCTTCTTCTCGTCCTCGTCCTGCAGCTTGCCGAGGTCGACCGCGCCCTTGGCCACGCTCTGCAGCGGCGTGCCGTCGAACTCGTTGAGGTAGTTGAGCGCCCACTCGTCGACGCGGTCGGTCATCAGCAGCACCTCGATGCCCTTCTTCTTGAAGACCTCGAGCTGCGGGCTGTTCTTGGCGGCGGCCAGCGTGTCGGCCGTGATGTAGTAGATCGCGTCCTGGCCGTCCTTCATGCGCGCCTTGTAGTCGGCGAAGCTCACGCTCACGGCATCGGTGGTGGTCGAGGCGTAGCGCAGCAGCTTGGCGATGCGCTCGCGGTTGCCGAAGTCCTCGCCCAGGCCTTCCTTGAGCACGGCGCCGAACTCGGCGTAGAACTTGGCGTACTTGCCCGCGTCGTCGGCCGCCGCGGCGGCGGTCTCGGCCGCGGTGGGCGCGTTCTTGTCGACCACATCGGTCACGGCCTCGGTCGGCTCGGGCGTGGGCACCGATTCGCCCGAGCCCACGTCGATGCGGCCCTCGCCGCTCTCGGGGCCGGTCTTCTGCTTCTTCGCCAGGTCCTCGAGCATGCCGAGCACGCGCTTGGTGCTGCCTTCGCGGATCGCCTTCACGTCGCGGCTTTCCTGCAGCAGCTCGCGGCTCACGTTGAGCGGCAGATCGGCCGAGTCGATCACGCCCTTGACGAAGCGCAGGTAGCTGGGCATCAGCGCCTCGGCGTCGTCCATGATGAAGACGCGCTTCACGTAGAGCTTGACGCCCGCGCTCTTCTCGCGGTTCCAGAGGTCGAACGGCGCCTTGGCGGGGATGTAGAGCAGCTGCGTGTACTCGGTGCTGCCCTCGACGCGGTTGTGGCTCCAGGCCAGCGGCGCCTCGAAGTCGTGGCTGATGCTCTTGTAGAACTCCTCGTACTGCTCGGTCGTGACGTCCTTCTTGGGACGGCTCCACAGCGCGTTGGCCTTGTTGACCGTTTCCCATTCGCCGGTCTTCACCATGTCGCCGGGCTGGTCGTTCTCGCCTTCCTTCCACTCCTCCTTCTCCATGAGGATCGGCAGCGAGATGTGGTCGGAGTACTTGCCGACGATCTGCTTGATCTTCCAGGCGTTGAGGTATTCGTCGGCATCCTCGCGCAGGTGCAGCGTGATGCTGGTGCCGCGCTCGGCGCGCGTGATGTCGGCCACCTCGAAGTCGCCGGCGCCGCCGCTGGCCCAGCGCACGCCCTGCTCGGCGGGCAGGCCCGCGCGGCGCGATTCGACGGTGATGCGGTCGGCCACGATGAAGCCCGAGTAGAAGCCCACGCCGAACTGGCCGATGAGCTGCGCGTCGGCCTTCTGGTCGCCGCTGAGCTTGCTCACGAAGTCCTTGGTGCCGCTCTTGGCGATGGTGCCGAGGTTGTCGATCGCCTCCTGGCGCGACAGGCCGATGCCCTTGTCGGCGATGGTGATGGTGCGCGCGGCCTTGTCGAAGCTGATGCGCACGTCGAGTTCGGACTGGCCTTCGTAGAGCTCGGGATGGTCGATGGCCTCGAAGCGCAGCTTGTCGCAGGCGTCCGATGCGTTCGAGATCAGCTCGCGCAGGAAGATTTCCTTGTTCGAGTACAGCGCATGCGTGACGAGGTGCAGCAGTTGCGCGACTTCGGCCTGGAACGGGAGTTTGGTGTTGGAGGAATCAGCCATGGAAAAAAGAAAGGTCGGATCGAAAAAATTCTATGTCGGCGCGGCGGTCCGGGCTCGGCCCGAACACAGCTTTTCTACCTGGGGCAAACGGTTTTAAAAATCAACGCTCGCAACCGAGATTTCAAGCACTCCATCACGGTTTACTACGAAAAATTCGGCAACACCCCGGAAGCCTTCGTTTTTGGTCAGCAAAAGTTACCAAAAACCACAATCATCGCCTCCGCTGCGCATGCAGTGATTCAACTCAACCGGGGCCCTCGGGGCCCAAAGGGACGGCAATGTTGTTGGATGACCAGGGAGTTGCCGTGGCCTGCCGCTGGTTGGGCCGGAATGCCGTGGCGCTGCGGGGCCGCCCGGGCGTCGGCTGCCTGGCGGCGCTGGCCTGCCTCGCGGCGGAGGCGCAGACCGCGCCACCCGCCGCAGCCGCCGAGGCCCGCATCGAGCCGATGGACCGGGCGCAGGCGCAGCAGGCGCGGCTGAGGGCCCTCGTCGAGGCGGCGCCGCAGGCCTACCAGGACCGGTTCATGAGCGCCGACGAAGCCGGCGCCGCGCTCGCGGACGACAGCGAAGCGACCTCCGCGCAGCCCCAGGGCTTTCGCGCCTGGTCGATCGAAAGCCGCTTCGGCTTCGGCGAGGCGAGCAGTTCCGGCGCCGGACGCCGGCGCGCGCTGGAGTTCGGCCAGCGCATCGACTACCGCCGCGAGACGCTCAACCACGGCGAGTGGCTGCTGCAGGCCGACGGCCGCCGCTGGACCGGCGACAGCGAGGCCCTGGGCGGCGGCATCAGCATGCTGGGCTACGCGCAGGATGCGGGCAGCGGCCGCCTCACGCTGCGCAACCTCGCGTTTCCGCTGACGCCCAGGACCTTCGCCGACAGCGCGCTGGGCGACCTCCACAGCGAGCTCACCGCGGGCCTGGCGCGCCACTACCGGCTCTCGCTCGGCAGCAGCACGGTGCGCGGCGCCGCGCTGCGCGTGTACGACGCCGACAGCGACTGGCGCGCGGGCTTCGGCGTGCGCGGCGACCTCCGGGGCGGACCCTATCCGGGCTTCGAGCGCAGCCAGGGCACGCTCGGCTGGCTCGGCCTGACGCAGCGCAAGGGCGGGAGCGGCTTCGTCGCCGCGCAACTGAGCCGGGCGCGCGACCTCCCGGCCTGGACCCTCGACCCGTTCACCGGCCAGGGCGTCGGATCGCGGCATGTCGAGAGCGGGGCCGGCGCGCTGGGCTGGGGCGGCGAGGTGGAGCGCGATGGCGACTTCCGGGTCCGCGCCACGCTGGTCGGCAGCCGCACGCGCTCGCCGACGCCGGGCGTCGCCATCGGCGATTCGCGCGGCCTGTTCGTCGAGGCCGGCGCGCGCCTGGGGGCCTACCGCCACGAGTTCGGCGCGCACGCGGCCGGGCCGAACCTCTTCTTCGGCGACCAGCTCGTGGCCGACGGCACGCGCGGCGCCTATTGGCGCGTGGACCGCGGCGGCAGCCGCCTGCACTGGGGCGCCGGACTCGAGCACGAACGAACGCGGGCCGACGCCGCCTTCGGGCTCGCGGGCTCCAGCCGCGGTGGCGCGAACGGCAACTTCCTCTACCAGTTCGACCGCCATGCCTCGGTCGGCGGCAGCCTGGGCCTGCAGCGCACGCGCTACGACGGAAGCGCGGACGCCATCGCCGGCAGCGACTCGCGCAGCCTCCACGCCAGCGTCTTCCACCAGCGGCGCATCCTCGACGGCCTGCGCAGCCGCTTCAGCCTGACCGTGCGGCGCAACGAACTGATCGTGCTCGGCGACCAGGCCGCCACCGGCCACGAATGGCAGTGGGAGCAGGACTGGGTCGGCGCGGGCCGCGAGACGCTGCGCCCCGAACTCACCACCACGCTCGGCTACGCGCGCGACCGCAGCGGCGGCGTGCCGCGCAACTACCCCACGGCTGGGGTGCAGTTCCTGTGCTGGATCGACAGCGGCTTCCACATCGGCGGCAACCTGCGCTACACCTCGCAAAGCGGCGGCCTGCACACCAGCCGCGGACTGTCGGGCTCGCTCACGGCCGAGAAGGCGCTCGCCCGCGGCTGGCGCCTCGGCTTCGCGGCCTCGTTCAACCAGGCGCGCGCCGCCGTGGCGCCCACCGCGAGCCTCGGCCCACGGCTGTACCGCAGCAACGACCGCAGCGCCTACGTCTACCTGCGCTGGGACGGCAGCGCGGGCACGGCCTTCCAGACCGCCGGCGTGCGCGACGCCGACGCGGGCGCCGGTGTCGGCAGCGTGGCCGGGCGCGTGTTCTTCGACGCCAACCGCGACGGCGCGCGACAGCCCGACGAAGGCGGCGCCGCCCAGGTGGAGGTCCTGCTCGACGGCCGCTACCGCGCCACCACCGACCGCGACGGCCGCTTCGAATTTCCGCTCGTGACGACCGGCCGCCACCGGCTGAGCCTGGCGCTCGACAGCGTGCCGCTGCCCTGGGGCGCGGCCGGCGACGGCGGCGTGGACGTCAGCGTTCCGCTGCGCGGCCGCGTCGGTGCCGAGATTCCCGTGACCCGGGTGGGCGAATGAGCAGCGCGCCCCACCCGGTCCTTTCCCGCCCACCGCTGCTCTTCTTCATCCATCGAAGCCCTCTCATGAAACCCAGCGCCCTTCCCCATCGCCTGCTCGCCCTCTGCGTGGCGGCCCTCTGCCTGACCGCCGGCGGCGCGGCCCGCGCCGAAAGCCAGTACGGCGCGGGCACCGGCACCATCACGGCCCAGGCCAAGGTCAACCTCAGCGTGACGGTGCCCAAGCTCATCCTGCTGCGCGTGGGCGCGGCCAACACCGCCGTCGACACGCTGCGCTGGAGCTCGGCGCTGGAGATCCCCGCCGTTCCCACGCCGGCCCTGGCCGACGCCACCAACACCGGCGTGGACTGGAACGGCGCGGCACCGGCCGCGAGCGTCGCCACCGCGGCCGGCGCCGACACGCTCACCGTCTACGCCTGGACCAATGCCGGCACCGGCACCATCCATTGCGCGCTCGGCGCCTGGAACGCCACGGGCGGCCCGGCCGACGCCAACTTCACGGTCACCGCCGAGGGCACGCTGCCGCACCCGGGCGCGAACCTGGGCGCCTGCGCCTCGACCGCGTTCCCGTCCAACACGGTGGCCACGGGCACCTGGACCTACTCGCTGGGCGGCGCGCCGGCCGGCTGGCGCGCCAACACGTACACCAACACCATCACCTACACCGCGCAAGGCATCTGATGCGGCCCCGCCCGGCCCAGGCTCCGCTTGCCGCCGCGCTGCTGGCCGCGGGCCTCGCCGCGCCCGCGGAGGCCGTCGTCACGACGGTGACCGACGTCGGCCTGGTCTATGCGATCTCGGTGCGCGTGGGCGCGGTCAGCGGCGTCGACACGGTGGCCTTCCACGTCGCCGGCAACAACGTCGGCCTGGCGCCGGCGCCGGTGGCGGGCTCGCCGGTCATCGAGGTGTCGGTCACGCCGTTCCGGCCCGCGAATTCGTCATCCACGGCGCGGCCGGTGACGCTGCGTGTCGACTCGACGCCCGGCCTGGCCTGCCAGTCGGGCGGCTGCGGCGCCACCCTCATCCCGTTCAGCCAGATCGCCTGGACCGCCAGCAACAACGGCGCCGCCGCCACGGGCGACATCCAGAGCGGCCGCTTCGACGGCGGCGCCAACCAGCAGATCGCGAGCTTCAACGCCAACGCGACCTTCTGCTCGGCGCCGGTGCTGCTGCTGTGCCTGGGCTACACCTACCGCTCGAACGCGATCAGCGCGACGCGGATGCAGTTCAGCTACGACAACGACGTCCTCTATCCCGCGGGCAACTACCGCGGCACCGTGCGCTTCACGGCGTCGATGGAGTGAAGCGCATGCGGGCACCGATCGTCCCATGCGCCGCGCTGCTTCTGGCGCTGACGCCGCCGGCCGGCGCGGGCGTCGCACGGCTGGACGACTCGGCCTCGCCGCGCGCGCGGGTCGACACCGACTTCCGCCGCGCGCAACCGGTCGACGGCATCCGCTTCGACCTGCCGTTCGGACGCATCGACTACCGGCTCGCGACCGCGCCCTACGTCGGCCGGCGCGCGCGCATCTTCTACGTGATCCCCGCCGCCATCCCCGGCCTGCGCTCGCCCGCGGGCATGCAGCTGCAATGGCGCAGCCACGGCGCCTTCGCGAGCGCCAGCGGCCGGCCGGGCGACCGCGTGCCGGTCTGGAGCGGCACCGTCGCCACCGCCTGGATGAACGAGAGCTTCGAGCTCACGCTGCGCCTCGATCCGCGCGAACTGCGGCTGCCGCCGGGGGCTGCGCTGCGCTTCGAATCGATCTTCGAAATCGAGACCCTGCCATGACCCAGCCTTGCCCCACCCACGCGCTGCGGCGGCGCGCCGCCGCCTTCGTCCTGCTGCTGGCTTGCATCGGCGGCGCGACGGCCGCGCCGTTCGAGATCGCGGTCTCGCCCTCGCGCTTCGAGCTGTCGGGCCGCGGCGGCACGCGCCTGGGCCAGTCGCTGGAGATCCACAACCTCGCGCCGATCGCGACCGAGGTGACGGTGCGCACCATCGACTGGCACTACTCGGCCGAGGGCCGGATCAGCTACCACGACGACCTGCAGCCCGGCAGCTGCCGGCCCTGGGTGGCGCTCGAGCGGCGCAGCGTGCGGCTGCCCGCGCGCGGCAGCCGGGCCTACCGTTTCCAGATCGACCCGCCCGCGGGTTCGCCGCGCGGCGAGTGCCGCTTCATGATCGCGATCGAAGGCAGCGAGCCCGCGCAGCAGGCGCTGATCCAGGGCGGCGGCGCCAGCCTGAGCCTGCCGGTGACGGGGCGCATCGCGGTGGCCGTGTACCTCGCGCTCGACGGCGCGGAGCCGCGGCTCGACCTGCAACGGATCGCCAGCAGCGACAGCGGCGGCCAGCGCCGCATCGCCATCACCGTGGCCAACAGCGGCGACGCGCACGGTCGCCTCGAAGGCAGCCTCGAGGCCGTCGACAGCCGGGGCGACGCCTTCGCGCTGGTGCCCGAGGGCACGCCGATCCTGCCGGGCCAGACCCGCACGCTGGCGCTGGTGCCCCAGGGCGAAGACGGCCGCGCCGCGCCGCAGCCCGCCTACCCGGTGAAGGCCGGCGGCACGCTGGACTGGGAGGGCGGCAGCTTCAAGGTGGAGGCGACGCTCGAATGACGTCGCACATGGCCCTGCGCGGCACGATGGCGGCGGCGTGCCTCGCGCTCGTCGCTTCCGCGCGGGCCGAGACGGCCACCTCGGCGTCCGGCTTCGACGTGCCGCGCCGCGCGACGGCCAGGCTGGACTTCAGCCTCTCGATCCAGAAGTTCCTGTTCTTCGGCGTCGGCGCCAGTCCCTGGCCGGCGCAGAGCAATGCCGTGGGCACCGTGCGCTTCGTGCTCTCGCCGTCGATCCCGCCAGCCGGCGTCGCGCCCGTGGCCGGCAGCCGCAGGGCCGTGGACTGGCCCGGCGGCGCGCCGGTCTTCGCGGTCACGGCCTCGGACCACGTGCTGCCCGTCGAGGTGCGCAGCAATGCCGGTCCCATCGCCATCCGCGCCGAGGCGAGCACGCCGCTGTCCAACGGCAGCCACACCATCCCGATGTCGGAGATCACCATCGCCTCGAGCAACCCCGGCCTGCCCGCGCCACCGGTGCCCGCCAGCGGCATCGGCGGCGCCGCGATCGTCGCGGGCACGGGCTTCTCGAATCTCGTGACGCTGCAGAAGGCCAGCTGGACCTTCGGCTATGCCAACAGCGCGAGCCGCAGCGCGGGCAGCTACAGCGGCGTGCTGCGGTTCACGGCCAGCACGCCCTGAACGCGGGCCTCAGCGCGGCAGCGCTTCTACTTCGCGCGTCCAGCGGTCGATCAGCCGCTTGCGCTCGGCCGCCTGGCCGTACTTCTGGAAGTCGTACTTGATGAGCTTCACGCCGTCCATCGAGGGAATGCGCGGATCGGGCTTGAAGGTCTTGTTGGCCGGCGACTGCAGGCTGCCGGCCCTGGCGCCGATGGACTGGCCCGCGGGGCTCATGAGCCAGTCGTAGTAGCGCTTCGCGTTCTCCTTGTTGCGCGCGCCCTTCACCAGCGCGATGCCGCCGATCTCGTAGCCCGTGCCCTCGCAGGGCGCGGCGGTCTTGACCGGAAAGCCGTCGTGGCGCCAGCGCTCGAAGCCGAAGATGAAGCTCACGCCGACCGCGACCTCGCCCTTGGCGACGTTGGGCGCCTGGGCCTGGCCGCTACGCGTGTAGCTGGTGACGTTGCGGTGCAGCTGCTTGAGATAGTCGAAGGCCGCGTCCTCGCCCATCTGCTGCACCAGGCCCGCGATGATGGTGTAGGCCGTGCCGCTGGTGGCCGGGTGCGAGATCTCGATCTCGCCCTTGTAGCCGGGCTTCACGAGGTCGGCCCAGCAACGCGGCTCGGGCAGCCTCTTTTTCTTCAGCAGCTCGGTGTTGAAGCCGAAGCCCATCGCGCTGGTGTAGAAGCCGCCGACCATGTTCTGCGACAGCGCGTACTGGCGCACGGCCCAGTCGTGCAGGTCGTTGATGTAGGCCGGGCGGTAGGGCTCGAGCAGGCCCTGCTCGGCCGCCTGCAGGAAGGGATCGCCGGTGCCGCCCCACCAGATGTCGGTCTTGGGATTGGCGGCCTCGGCGCGCAGCTGGGCGCCGATCTCGCCCGTGCCCTTGTGGGCCTGCAGCACCTTGATGCCGGTCTCGCGCGTGAAAGCGGCGGCCGCGGCCTCGCACCAGCCGGCGTCGGTGCTGCACAGCGCGTTGACCGTGCCCTGCGCCCCCGCGTGCGGCGCGAAGGCCAGCAGGGCGGCGGCCGCGCCGAGCGCGGCGAAGGTGCGGGTGAGGGCGAAGGGGCGCATGGGGGATCTCCTCGGGGGCTGGCGCCCAGGATAGCGCCGGTGCGCGCGGGCGCCGACAGGGTTCAGTCGGTTGCCAGCAGCGGCGGAAGATGCTCGGCCAGCCAGTCGATCACCACGCGCGTCTTCAGCGGCAGGTAGCGGCTGCGCGCGCGGATCACGTGCAGCGCGAAGCCGAAGGGCTGTGGCTCCTCGAACACCCGCACCAGCGTGCCGGCCGCCAGCGCCTCGGCCGCGAGCCAGGCCGGCAGCCGCGCGAGCCCCATGCCGCCGATGGCGGCCTCGAGCAGCACCTCGGCGCTGTCGCAGCGCAGCCGCGCCGGCAGCAGCACCTCGGCGACGCGATCGCCGGTATGGAAGCGCCAGGCCGAGGCCGCGCCGTCGCGCGCATAGAGCACCGCCTCGTGCGGCGGCTTCAGGTCCTCGATGCCTTGCGGACGGCCGCGCTCGGCCAGGTAGGACGGCGCGGCGCACAGCACCATCCACTGCATGCCCACGGGCCGCGCGATCAGCGCCGTGCTGTCGCCGAGATCGCCGCTGCGGATCGCGAGATCGAGCCCCTCCTCCGCGAGGTCGACGAGGCGGTCGCTGAAGCCGAGTTCGAGCGAGAGCTGCGGATGCCGCCGCGCCAGCGCCAGCAGCAGCGGCCCGATCTTGAGCCGCCCGAGCATGGCCGGCATGCTGACCCGCACCACGCCCGAGGCCGTGCTGCGCGCCGCATCGGCCAGGGCCTCGGCGGCCTCGAGCTCGGCCAGCGCATTGCGGCAGCGCTCGTAGTAGCCATGGCCCTCCTGGGTGAGGCTCTGGCTGCGCGTGGTGCGCAGGAACAGCCGCGTGTGCAGCCGCGCCTCGAGCCGCGCGATGCTCTTGGCGACCGCCGAGCGCGTGACGTGCAGGCGCTGCGCGGCGAGCGCGAAGCTGCCGGCCTCGACGGCGGCGACGAATTCCTCGATGCCTTGCAGGCGCTGGCTCATTGGCGAATTTCAGGCAACAAATATCGGAAAATTATCCACTACCGACGCCTGAAGAGCGTCAATAGCATCAGGCCTTCTTCTTTTCGCGGAGGCCCTTCATGCCCGAAACCACCCTGCGCCGCTGGCAACTTCCCGCCTACGGCCGCGCCCATCTCGAACAGGTCCGGGCGCCCTTGCCAGCGCCGGGCCCCGGCCAGATCCTGGTGCGCGTCGGCGCGGTCGCGCTCAACTACCGCGACCTGCCGATGACCGAGGACGGCATGGGCATGCCGCTCGCGCTGCCGTTCACGCCGGGCTCGGACATGGCGGGCACGGTCGAGGCGGTCGGCGACGGCGTGCGCCGCTTCGTGCCCGGCGAACGCGTGATCAACACCTTCTGGAACGGCTGGATCGACCACCACTGGCCCGCCCATGCCGTGCCCGCGGGCGGCCCCGGGCCGGGCATGCTGGCCTCGCACGTGCTCATCGACGCCGAGGCGGCCGTGGCCGCGCCCGCGTCGCTCTCGCTGGCCGAGGCCAGCACCCTGCCCTGCGCCGGGCTCACGGCCTGGTTCGCGCTGGCCGAGCTCGGCGCGCTGCGCGCGGGCCAGACGGTGCTGATCCACGGCACCGGTGGCGTGGCGCTGTTCGGGCTGCAGATCGCGCGGCTGCATGGGGCGCGGGCCATCGTGGTCTCGGGCAGCGCCGACAAGCACGAGGCCGCGCGCGCCCTCGGCGCCAGCCACGTGCTGGCGCGCGACAGCGACTGGCCCGCCGAGGTGCGGCGCCTGACCGGCGGGCGCGGCGCCGAGCACGTGCTCGAGCTCGCGAGCGGGCCCAACCTCGACCGCTCGCTGCAGGCCTGCGCCCAGGGCGCGCGGGTGTCGGTCATCGGCATGCTCGAAGGCACGACGCTCGACGCCTCGTTCTACGGCCTGGTGCTCGGCCGCGTCACGGTGCAGGGCATCGGCGTGGGCCACCGGCGCGCGCTCGAGGACCTCGTGCGCGCCGTCGACGCCAACGGCCTGCGCCCCGCGATCGCCGCCAGCTACGGCTTCGACGCGCTGCCGCGGGCGCTCGACCACCTCGCGCGCGGCGCCTTCGGCAAGATCGTCGTGACGCCCTGAAGCCGCGCGGCCCTGGCGCCGCGCGGAAAACCGCGGCGTTTTCGTGAACAGTTGCCCGCCTTGCCCGATCCGGTGCGGGCACCCGAAGCCTTCCTCTTCCTTTCCCGTTTCAGAATCCGCGCGCGCCGGGTCTCCCCGGCGTTTTCGTTGGCATCCAGAACATCAAAAGAGAGGAAATCGAACATGGAACGCAGGGACTTCAGTGCACCGCAGAAATGGACCGCCGAATTCATCGGCACCTTCTGGCTCACCTTCGGCGGCTGCGGCAGCGCGGTGCTCGCGGCGGGCTTTCCGGAACTGGGCATCGGCTTCGCGGGCGTCGCGCTGGCCTTCGGCCTCACGGTGCTGACCGGCGCCTACGCGCTCGGCCCGATCTCGGGCGGGCACTTCAACCCCGCGGTCTCGATCGGCCTCGCCGCGGCCGGGCGCTTCCACCCGGCGCAGCTCCCGGCCTACATCGTGGCGCAGCTGCTGGGCGCGATCGCCGCCGGCGGCCTGCTCTACCTGATCGCCACCGGCAAGGCCGGCGCGCAGCTCGGCGGCTTCGCCACCAACGGCTACGGCGAGCACTCGCCCGGCGGCTACAACCTGATGTCGGCGCTGCTGATCGAGCTGGTGCTCACGGCCGTGTTCCTGGTCGTGATCCTCGGCGCCACCGGCCGCCGCGCGGCGCAGAACTTCGCGGGCCTGACCATCGGCCTGTGCCTCACGCTGATCCACCTGATCTCGATCCCCGTCACCAACACCTCGGTGAACCCCGCGCGCAGCACCGGCGTGGCGCTGTTCGGCCCGGTCTATGCGATCGAGCAGCTGTGGCTGTTCTGGCTGGCGCCGATCGTGGGCGCGCTGATCGGCGCACTGATCTACCGCGGGCTGCGGCTGCGCGGCAACGGTGGCAGCGGAAGCGGAAGCGGCGACACCGCGCACTGAACGCGCGGCGCGCAAACGACAAAAGGGGAGGCATCGCTGCCTCCCCTTTTTTCATGGCGCCGAAGCGCGGGTCGCTCAGCTGCCGGTGGCCGACTTCACCAGCGGTGCCGAGGTCGACTGGCCGATCGACTCGGTGCCGCTCGGATGCGAGGCCGCGTAGGCGCCGGCCTGGATGTCCGACACCGGCGTCACCGAATTCATCGCGGGCGCGCTGGTCGACTGGCCGATGGACTCGGTGCCGCTCGGGCGCGCGGCGGCCATGGCCGCGGCCTGGATGTCGGCGCTGGCGGGCGAGTTCATCTGCAGCGGGTGGTAGTCCGAACCGTCCATCTTTTCCTGGGCCGATGCGGTGATGGCGCCCGTCGCCGCGAACGCGGCGAAGGAGGCGACGGCGAGAAGCTTGAAAGAAGTGCGCATGCGTGTTCTCCTGGTCACAGGTTGTCCCCGGCCTCGTGCCGGCGCCGACGGGCGCGCGGCAGGCCTGGACGCACTCTATGCAGGCCGACTGAGGGCAGCGTGAGTAAAGAGTTACGCGAGCCTTAGCGGGCGTTGCGCGCCGCTTCGCCGACGTTCAACGAATTTCTGACACCGCCTTGCGCCGGCTGGCACGAAGGCATTCATTCATTCGCCGGCCGCGCCCACCTCGCCGTACGGAATGCGCCCCTCGCGCTCGGCCTGCGCCGCGAGCGCGCTGACGCTGTCGCGCGTGAGCCCCGGCTGCGCGCGCTCCATCGGCGGCGCGGTCTCCTGCGACAGCATCGGCGAGGCGGTCGCGGTCTGCGTGGCCTGGGCCGCGTCGCGCGCGAAGTCGGCGCGCGAGCGCTGCGACTGGAACTGCAGCGCGTGCTCGGAACCGTCGGCCTCGTCGGCCTGCGCGGCCACCATCGGTGCCAGCGCCACCACGGCGCCGGCGGCCGCAATGAGGGCGAACCGGCGCGAAGAAAAGAATGCGATCTGCATGGCGAACTCCTTGAATGCGGGCTCGCGATGGCCGCGACATGCGGCCCCTCGGCCCTGGAGATCACTCTAGGCCGCGAGTCTCAGTGGGGGCTGAGCAAAAACTTCGCAGCGCGTGAGGGCCCGCTACGGCTTGTCCGCCTCGGGCTCGGCCGGCAGGTGCACGCGCGCGCGCAGACCGCGCCCATGCTCGCGGTTGCTCAGCTCGATGCGCAGCCCGTTGCGCTCGGCCGCGGTGCGCGCGATCGCGAGCCCCAGGCCGCTGCCGCCGGCGGCCGCGCCCGGCACGCGAAAGAAGCGGTCGAACACGCGCGCCATCGCGTCGTCCGGAATGCCCGGCCCGTTGTCGAGCACGTCCACCACGCCGTGGCCGTCGACCGCATGCAGCTTCACGTCGACCACGCCGCCTTCGGGCGCATAGCGCAGCGCGTTGTCGATCAGGTTGTCGAACACGCTGCGCAGCTCGGCCGCGGGCGCGAACACCACGGGCGCGATGCTGCCCTCGAAGCCCACGTCGACCCGGCGCGCATCGGCCAGCACCATGAGCTGGCTCACGCTCTCGCGCAGCAGCACCTCGATGTCGACCGCCTCGCGCGCCGTCACGCGGCGCGGCGCGTCCTGGCGCGAGAGGCTCAGCAGCTGCTCGATCAGATGCTGCGCGCGCGTCACGCCGGCCTCGAGCTGCACGAAGCGCTCGGTGGCCTCGCCGGCCGGGATGTGGGCGCGCAGGTTCTCGATCTGCAGGCCGATCGCGGCCATCGGCGTGCGCAGCTCGTGCGCGGCGTCCTGCACGAAGCGGCGCTGCGTGGCGAAGGCGCTGCGCACGCGGCCCAGCAGGTGGTTGAAGGAGGCGACCAGCGGCGCGATCTCGTCGGGCACGCGCGCCAGCGGCAGGTCGGTGGGACTGCGCTCGTCCTGCGAGGCCACGTCGCGCGCCACCGCGCGCAGCGAGCGCGAGGCGGCCGAGACGATCAGCCACAGCGCGAGCAGCGCCACCGGCAGCAGCAGCGTGATCGGCAGGCCCTCGAGCAGCGCGCGGCGCAGGGCACGCCGGCGCCGGTAGTCCTCGTTCTGCAGCACCTGCACGCGCCGCTGGTCGGCATGCGTGCCGGGCTCGGCGGTGAAGGCGCGCCAGTGGGCCCAGGCCTGCGGTCCGGTGCGCAGGTCGCCGAAGCCCGGGCGCGGCTGCAGCGGCATCGGCAGGTCGGGCCAGGAGCTGCTGAGCAGCCGGCTGCCGTCGGGGCTCCAGATCTGCACCACGAAGGCGCCGCGCTCGAGCACGGCCTCGCCGTTCAGCAGGCGCGGCGTGCGCGACTGGTCGCCGCCCGCGTACGACTCGGCCACCAGCCGCATCTGGTCGTCGAGCGCGTTGTGCACCAGGTTGCCGTAGGCCAGGAACGAGAACCAGGCCGTGAGCACCGCCGCCGCGAGGTGCAGCGTGATGAGCCACAGCAGCAGCTGGGTGCGCAGCGAGCGCGGCCGGCGCCAGCCGCCCGTGCCGGCGCTCACGCGGCCACGCGCCAGCCGAGCCCGCGCACGTTGCGGATCGACTCGGCACCGAGCTTGCGGCGCATGCCGTGGATCAGCACGTCGATCGCGTTGCTCGTGACCTCCTCGCCCCAGCCGTAGATGCGGTTCTCGAGTTGCTCGCGCGAGAGGATCGCGCCCGGGCGTTCGAGCAGCGCATGCAGCAGCGCGAACTCGCGCGCGGTCAGCGCCTCGCGGTTGCCGTTGACCACCACCTCGCGCGTCGTGAGGTCGAGCTGCAGCGCACCGCTGCCCACGAGCGAATGGGCGGCGCCGTCGCGGCGGCGCACGATGGCGCGCATGCGCGCGAGCAGCTCGCGGAATTCGAAGGGCTTGAGCAGGTAGTCGTCGGCGCCGAGGTCGAGGCTGTGGATGCGGTCGTCGAGGCCGTCGCGCGCCGTGAGCACCAGCACCGGCGTGGCATCGCCGCGTTCGCGCGCGCGGCGCAGCACCTCGGTGCCGTCCTGGCGCGGCAGGCCCAGGTCGAGCAGCACGCAGGTGTAGCCGCCGTCGCCGAGCGCGCTCTGCGCGAGCTCGCCGTCGCGCACCCAGTCGGCCGACCAGCCCGCGCCCTCGAGCGCCTGTTTCAGGCTGCGCCCGATCATTTCATCGTCTTCCACCAGCAGAACGCGCATCGCAGCGACTCCTCATTTCACGCAGAAAGCGCCGCACCGCCTCGCGGCACGGCCGTGCGCCAGGGGGCATCGGGTCCGGGCCGCAAGGTAGCACGCGAACGGGATGATCGGTAGTGCCTGCGCCGCGGCGCAGACTAAGGGCGAATACTTAGACGGTGCTTAGGCGCCGGGCGCGCCGAAGGGGTCAGGCGCCGCTCAGGCAACGGGCCGCGCGACGCGCACCGCATGGCGTTCGCCGGGGGCGTCGGCGGTGAAGGTCAGAAGGCGCAGCGCCTCCTGCTCGGCGCCCTCGCGCCCGGCCGAGGGCCAGCGCGCGAAGGGTTCGAGCACGGCGGTGGCGGCGCCCTTCGCGCGCTCGATCTTCCAGGTGCCCGCGACGAAGCCGTCGATCAGCACCGTGCCGCGCACGATGCCGTTGATGGTGAACACGCGCGGGCGATGCGCCTCGTCGAGCACGCGGGCGCGGTCGTCGTGCGCGAGCAGCAGGTTGTCCCACTCGGCGAGCAGGCGCGGCGGCGCGGGCGTCGCTTCGTCGGGACGCGGCGCGCGCGGCAGGTCGAACAGCGTTTCGCCATGCGGGCCCTCGAAGCGGCGCAGTCGCGCACCGAGCCGTTCGGCCACGGCCTTCCAGCCCGTGAGGCCCGACCATGCGCCGGCATCGGCCAGGGTCGCGGGACCGAAGGCGGCGAGGTAGCGCAGCAGCAGGTCGTCCTGCGTGGCACTGCCCTCTTCTTCCTCGTCCTTGCCGAGCCAGCTGCCGAGGCGCTGCAGCAGCGCGTTCTGGTGCGAATTCCAGCTGCCCGCCGGCGGCAGGTGCACCAGCGGCAGGTTGTTGCGGATCAGGCCGGCGAGCGAAGCCGGTTCGCTGCGCGGCCAGCGTTCGAGCAAGGCCTGGCCGAGCTCGGTGCTGGTGCGTGCGCGCTCGTCGAGCAGTGCGCGGCCCATGGCCAGCGCCTGTGCACGGTCGACGCCTTCGAGCGCGCGCTTGTGGTTGCCCAGCAGGCCGCGCTGATGCGCCGCATCGAGCAGCGGCCGCCAGGCCAGCGCATCGCGCGCGCTTACCAGGTGCAGGGTCGCGCGCATCATCGACAGGCGCACCACGCGGCGCCGGCGCAGCGCCTCGGTCAGGGCTTCGCGCGGGAACTCCTCGAGCCGGCTCCAGAGGCCGACGTAGGGCGGATTGGGTGCCTGCGCCTGCAGTCCCGCGAGGCGCTCGATGGCCCGCGCCACCGGCAGGCGCTGGCGCGCCAGCAGCATCTGCCGCGCCAGCGTGGCGCGGTTCAGCGCGCGCAGGCTCAGAACTTCTCGTGCGGTGCCAGATAGCGCCATTGACCCAGCGGCAGGTTGCCGAGCATGACCTTGCCGATGCGCACGCGCTTGAGCCCCACCACCTTGAGGCCGACCAGCTCGCACATGCGGCGGATCTGGCGCTTCTTGCCTTCGGTCAGCACGAAGCGCAGCTGCTCGGGGTTCTGCCATTCGACGCGCGCGGGCTTGAGCGCCTGGCCGTCGAGGCTCAGGCCGTGGCGCAGCTTGGCGAGCATCGCGGGCGGGAACACGGCCTGCACATTGGTCGTGACCGGGTCGTCGTCGTCCATGCGCACCAACTGGCCGGTGGGCGCGGGCTGGCCCAGGCCGTGGTAGGCCACGCGCACCAGGTACTCCTTCTCCATCGTCGAGTCCTCGCCGATCAGCTGGCGCGCGACGCGGCCGTCCTGCGTCATCACGAGCAGGCCGATGGAGTCGATGTCGAGCCGGCCGCAGGGCGCGAGGCCGCGCAGCTGCTGCGCGTTGAAGAAGAAGCGCGCGTTGTCCTCGGCCCAGCGGTTGGCGGGCGTGAACAGCGTGACCGCGGGCTCGTGGCCGTCCTCGGCCTGGCTGCTGACGTAGCCGATGGGCTTGTTGATGAGGATGGTGACCTGGTTGGCCTGCTGGCCCTTGGCCGCCTTGTCGATCTCGATGCGGTCGGCGGGCGTGACCTTGACGCCCATCTCGGCCGGCTTGCCGTTGACCTTGACCCAGCCGTTGGCGATCCATTCGTCGGCCTCGCGGCGCGAGCAGATCTTGAGTTCGGCCATGCGCTTGTTGAGCCGCATGGGGCCGTCGGCAGAGGCCTGCGCGGACTGCGGCGCGGGTGCGCGGCGAAAGGAGGACGGACCGTTGGAAGGAGGAGGCGCGGGCATGGCCGATTATCGCCAGCGCGCAAGTCGTAAGCCTTTTGTCCGGCTTGCGCCGCCTGCGAGGCTGGTGCTATCGTGGCGGCAAGCGCGAGTTGATCGCGCCCTTTTTGGGGGATTCCCAAATGAGCACCACACGCAAGTACCACTACGCCATCGTCATCGGGCGCTTCCAGCCCGTCCACTTCGGTCACCAGAGACTCATCGAGGAAGCCGCCCGTGCGGCCGATCGCGTGATCGTGGTGGTCGGCTCCGACCGCACGCCGCGCAGCGTCAAGAACCCCTTCACCTTCGACGAGCGCGAACGCATGGTGCGCGCCTGCCTGCGCGGCGGCGACCAGATGCGCGTGAGCGTGGTCGGCGTCGGCGATTCACCCTACAACGACCAGCTGTGGATCGCGTCGATCCAGTCGGCGGTCGAGCGGCTGATCGTGCAGGACGGCCTCGCGCCCGCGCAGGCCAGGGTGGCGCTGGTGGGGCACCTCAAGGACGCCTCGAGCTACTACCTCAAGCTGTTCCCGCACTGGGAGTTCGTGGGCCAGCACAACGTCGAGAGCCTCAACGCCACCGACGTGCGAAACCTCTACTTCGATCCCGAGAACCGCGGCCAGCTCGCGCGCGCCGATCTGCCCGAGGGCAGCGCGGCCTTTCTCGAACGCTTCGCATCGACGGCCGACTATGCCGAGCTCTGCGAGGAGCGCGCCTTCCTCGCCGACTACCGCGACAAGTACCGCTACGCGGGCAGCGACTTCCCGCCGATCTACACCACGGTCGACGCGGTGGTGGTCGAGGCCGGCCACATCCTGATGGTGCAGCGCAAGTTCCATCCGGGGCGCGGCACCTGGGCGCTGCCCGGCGGCTTCGTGGGCCAGCAGGAGCGGCTGCTCGATGCGGCGGTGCGCGAACTCAAGGAGGAAACCCGCCTCAAGGTGCCGGTGCCCGTGCTCCACGGCAGCATGAAGGGCAGCCATGTGTTCGACGCGCCCGAGCGCTCGCAGCGCGGCCGCACCATCACGCACGGCTTCTTCTTCGAGCTCGCGCACAACCAGTGGACCGGTCTGTCGGACGTGCGCGCCGACGACGACGCGGCCGCGGTGCGCTGGGTGCCGATCGCCGAATTCCTCGGCATGCAGGAGCGGGTCTACGAAGACCACTTCTTCATCGCCAATCATTTCCTGGGTGGCCTGGGCAAGTCCTGAGAGAACTGGCCCGCGCCTTGTCTGCAAGTACGGCCCCGGTTGACGGGTGCCATCGTGAAAGGAGCTTTCACATGAACCGCACGCTCTCTCCCTCCCTCGGCAGCAACCTGCTGCTGCGCACCGACTCCTACAAGGTGTCGCACTGGATGCAATACCCGCCCGGCACGCAGACGGTGTTCAGCTACATCGAGTCGCGCGGCGGGCTCTTCAGCCATTCGCTGTTCTTCGGACTGCAGGCCTATCTGCGCGAATATCTGCAGACGCCGGTGACGCGCGACGACGTGGACGAAGCCGCCGCGCTGATGGCGGTGCACGGCGAGCCTTTCAACCGCGAAGGCTGGCTGCGGCTGATCGAGAAGCACGGCGGGCTGATGCCGGTGCGCATCCGCGCGGTGCCCGAGGGCAGCGTGCTGCCGGTGCACAACGTGCTCGCGACGATCGAGAACACCGACCCGGAGTTCTTCTGGGTTACGAGCTTCCTCGAGACCGAGCTGCTGCGCGCGATCTGGTATCCGACGACGGTGGCCACGGTCTCGGCCGCGGCCAAGACCACCCTGCTGCGCTACCTCGAGGCCACCTGCGACGATCCGCAGGGCCAGATCGCGTTCAAGCTGCACGACTTCGGCGCGCGCGGGGTCTCGAGCCTCGAATCGGCGGCGCTCGGAGGGATGGCGCACCTGGTCAACTTCATGGGCACCGACACGCTGAGCGCGTTGCTGGCCGCGCGCCGCTACTACGACTGCGACGTGGCGGGCTTCTCGATTCCCGCGGCCGAGCACAGCACCATCACGGGCTGGGGCCGCGAGCACGAGGCCGATGCCTACCGCAACATGGTGGCGCAGTTCGGCAAGCCGGGCGCGATCTTCGCGGTGGTGAGCGACAGCTACGACATCTTCAACGCCTGTGCCCGTCTGTGGGGCGATGCGCTGCGCGAGGAAGTGATCCGCTCGGGCGCGACGCTGGTGGTGCGCCCCGACTCGGGCGACCCGGCCGAGACGACGCTGAAGGTGGCGCAGATCCTGGCCGAGCGCTTCGGCACGACCACCAATGCCAAGGGGTTCCGGGTGCTGAACAACGTGCGCATCATCCAGGGTGACGGGGTGACGCTCGATTCATTGCGGCTGTGCCTGTCGAACTTCTTCCACAACGGCTTCTCGGCCGAGAACATCGCCTTCGGCATGGGCGGCGGGCTGCTGCAGCAGGTGAACCGCGACACCATGCAATGGGCGATGAAGTGCTCGGCGATGCAGGTCGATGGCGAATGGCGCGACGTCTACAAGGCGCCCGTGGGCGACACGAGCAAGACCTCGAAGAAGGGGCGGCTGGTGCTGGCTGCTTCCGCCGATGGCGAAGTGCGTACGCAACGTGCCGAGCAAGTTCTGGAGCCTGGGCAGGTGGATCTGCTCGAGACCGTGTATGAGAACGGGCGGATCGTTCGGGAGTCTGGCTTCGAGGCTATACGGGGGCTGGCTGCTTCTGGGGTGGGGCGGTTGGTGACTTCTCGGGCGCCGCTCTGAGTCTTTGTTGCGGACGGGGGCGCGTGCACAGGGCATCGGGTACTTCCCTCCGCGAATGTCCCCCGCCCTTCGGGCTCCTCCTTTATTTCGCTGCGGGAAGCACCCGATACCCTGTGCACGAGACGCGCTCGGGTTGTGCGGCCGGTTCGACCGCCGTGTCCAGGCTCACGTCGATGGGGTACTCCCCGCAGCGAAATAAAGGAGGAGGCCGAAGGCCGGGGGACATTCGCGGAGGGGAGTACCCCATCGGCGTGAGCCCGTCCCGAACCGTGGAACGCCCGTCGGAGAGCCCGCCCCAACCCACGGAACGCCCGTCGAGCAACACTGCCACAAGCCCTAGCCATAATCCGCGCAGACCGCCGAACACATGACCAAACTCCTGATCCTCAGCGTGAGCGCGGGCAACGGCCACGTGCGGGCCGCCCAGGCCCTTGCCGCCACCGCCCAATCCCTCGACCCGCCCTGCCCGGCGGTCCACATCGACGCCATGGCCCACGTGCCCGCGGGCTTTCGCAAGGTCTACACCGACTGGTACATCCAGCTCGTGAACCGCGCGCCCGAGCTCTGGTCGTACCTGCACCAGCGCACCGACACCACACCGCACCACGCGCCCTCGCAGCGCATGCGCCGCGGCATCGAGCGGCTGAGCACCGTCGCGCTGGTGCGCGAGATCCGGCGCGAGCAGCCCGACGCGGTGATCTGCACCCACTTCCTGCCGGCCGAACTGCTGATGCGCGAGCGCAATCGCGGGCGCATCGAGTATCCGGTGTGGCTGCAGGTCACCGACTACGACCTGCACAACATGTGGCTGGTGCCGGGCATGACCGGCTACCTCGCGGCCACCGAGGAGGTCGCGTTCAGGTTGCGCGCTCGCGGCATTCCGCCCGAGCGCATCCACGTCACCGGCATTCCCGTCATGCCCGCCTTCTCCGAACCCGATGCACTGGAACGCGACGCCTGCGCCGCCGCGCTCGGCCTCGACCCCGCACGGCCCGTGCTGCTGATGGTCTCGGGCGGCGCCGGCGTAGGCGACCTCTCGAGCATGGTCGAGCGCGTGCTCGCGCTCGGCGACGACGACCAACCCGGCGGCCGCTTCCAGGTGATCGCCGTGGCCGGCCGCAATGCCGAGATGCACGGCCGGTTGCAGGCTCTCGCGGCGCGCCATCCGGGCCGCGTCGTGGCCGTGGGTTTCACCAACGAGATGCACAAGCTCATGGCTGCTTCCGACCTCGTCGTCACCAAACCCGGCGGCCTCACGGTCTCCGAATGCCTCGCGCTCGGCAAGCCCATGCTGCTGATCTCGCCGATCCCCGGCCAGGAGGAACACAACGCCGGCTTCCTGATGGAGGAAGGCGCGGGCTGGCTCGCCTACGACGCCATCGGCCTCGAGTACAAGGTCGCGCGGCTGATGGCCGATCCGGCAAAGCTCGCCCACATGGCCCAGCGCAGCAAGGCGCTGGGCAAGCCACGGGCCGCGCGCGCGGTGCTCGATCGCGTGCTGGGGCCCTCGGCATGAGCTGGCGCAACGAAGACCGGCCCACCGTGGGCCGCACGCTCGTGTACCTGGCCTGGGTCGTCACCATGGCCTTCTTCTTCGCCAACGCCGAGATCCAGATCGAGGGCGGCGCCGGCTGGGCCACCTCGCTGCCGACCTGGCGCATCGAGAACAGCATCTGGCTCGACATCTTCTGGGGTGGCCGCGCGATGACCGGCTACCACGCCTGGGTCTTCACCTTCATGGCGCTGGTGTTCTTCTCGCCGCTGGCCTTCTCGGGCCGCTGGAAGCTGCGCGACTGGGGCCTCGCGCTCGCGGGCCTGATCGTGTTCTGGGTCTGCGAGGACTTCCTCTGGTTCCTCATCAACCCCGCCTTCGGCTGGGACAACTTCAATCCCACCAAGGCCTTCTGGCACAAGCACTGGGTGTGGGGCGCGCCGGTCGACTACTGGGGCGGCCTCGCGATCGCCGCGCTGATCCTGGTGCGCCGGCACTGGCCGCGGCGATGAGCCGCGCGAACATCGTGCGCCGCATGCGCGAGGCCCGGCGGGCGCAGCGCGAGGCGCAGGCCGCGCCGGTCGAACGTCCCGGCCACTGGGCCGATCCGCTCGATGCGCTGGACGTGGAGAACCTGCACCGCCTCACGCCCACGCTCTACCGCAGCGCCCAGCCGCGCGCGAAGGACGTGGCCGCGCTGCGGTCGCTCGGCATCCGCACCGTGGTCAGCCTGCGTTCCTTCAACGACGACCGCGAGGTGTTCGCGGGCAGCGGCATCCGGCTCGTGCGCGTGCCGATCAACACCTGGGACATCGACGACGCGAAGGTGCAGCGCGCGCTGCGCGCGATCCTCGCGGCCGAGCACGACGGGCCGGTGCTGATCCACTGCATGCACGGCGCCGACCGCACCGGCGTCGTCTCCGCCGTCTACCGCATGGCACTGCAGGGCTGGGACAAGGAGGCCGCGCGCCAGGAGATGCTGCGCGGCGGCTACGGCTACCACACGCTGTGGCGCAACATCCCGCGCTACATCGAGCGCGTGGACCCCGAGAAGATGCGCCACGCGCTGGCTCAGGCACCGGCCGTGCCGACGATTCCAGGGCTGTCCTGAAGGCGCCAGCAGGCTTCGCGGCCCGCTCCTATACTGGCCCGCGCCGGCCCCGGGCGGCCGGCCGCACCCACCTTCCGCACACGCTTCATCCGCTTCACAAGGGGCATCCGCCATGGCACTCCAACTGCGCTCGCTCGTCCGTTCGAACGGCGAACTCGAACTCTCGCTGCACGACGAACCCATCCCCGAACCGCAGGCCCACGAGGTCGTGCTCCGCGTCGAAGCGGCACCGATGAACCCCTCGGACCTCGGCCTGCTGTTCGGCGCCGCCGACATGGCGACCGCCAAGGCCTCGGGCAGCGCCGAGCGCCCGGTCGTCACCGCGACCGTGCCCGAACGCGCGCGCCCCGCGATGGCCGGCCGGCTCGACCAGTCGATGCCCGTGGGCAACGAAGGTGCGGGCAAGGTCGTGAAGGCCGGTTCGTCGCCCGAAGCCCAGGCCCTGCTCGGCAAGACCGTGGCCGCCATCGGCGGCGCCATGTACTCGCAGTACCGCGCGGTGGCCGTCGCGCAATGCCTCGAGCTGCCCGAGGGCACCGCGCCGGCCGATGGCGCGTCGTGCTTCGTCAATCCGCTGACCTCGCTCGGCATGGTCGAGACCATGAAGCGCGAAGGCCACACCGCGCTGGTCCACACGGCGGCCGCCTCCAACCTCGGCCAGATGCTCCACAAGATCTGCCAGAAGGACGGCATCGCGCTCGTCAACATCGTGCGCAAGCCCGAGCAGGAAGCACTGCTGCGCGGCCTCGGCGCCAAGTACGTCTGCAACGCCGCCTCGCCCACCTTCCTCGAGGATCTCACGCAGGCCCTGGTCGAGACCGGCGCCACCCTGGCCTTCGACGCCACCGGCGGCGGCAAGCTCGCGGGTCAGATCCTCGGCTGCATGGAAGCGGCGCTCAACCGCACCGCCAAGGAATACAGCCGCTACGGTTCGACCACGCACAAGCAGGTCTACATCTACGGCGGCCTCGACCGCGGCCCGACCGAGTTCGTGCGCAACTTCGGCATGGCCTGGGGCATGGGCGGCTGGCTGCTGTTCCCGTTCCTGCAGAAGCTCGGCGCCGAAGGCACGCAACGGCTGCGCGCACGCGTGGTGGCCGAACTCAAAACCACCTTCGCGAGCCGCTACACGCGCGAGGTCTCGCTGACCGAGGCGCTGCAGCTCGATGCGATCGGCGTCTACGGCAAGCAGGCGACGGGCGAGAAGTTCCTGCTCAAACCCAACAAGGGCATCGCGGCCTGAGATAGACAAAAAAAGGGCGACCCTCGCGGGTCGCCCTCCGGGGCCGTCAGCTCTTCACGAGCCCGGCCATCTCGCCCGCGGGCACCACGGCGTAGTGGTCGAACTGCATCGCGTACTGCGCGCGGCCCGAGGACAGCGCGCGCAGGTTGCCGATGTAGCCGAACATCCGCGCCAGCGGCACATGGGCGTCGACCACGATCGCGTTGCCGCGCATCGCCTGACCGCGCACCATGCCGCGCCGCCGGTGCAGGTCACCGATGCAGTCGCCCACGTATTCGGCGGGCGTGGTCACTTCCACGGCCATCACCGGCTCGAGCAACTGCGGTCCGGCCTGCGCCGCCGCCTCGCGGAAGGCCGCGGCGGCCGCGAGTTCGAAGACCATCGCCGTCGAGTCGCGCTCATGGTGGCTGCCGTCCAGCAGCGTGGCCACGAAGTCCACGCAGGGATAGCCGGCCAGCACGCCCGACTGCGCGGCACGGCGGATGCCGGCCTCGATCGCGGGGATGAACTCGCGCGGGATCGCGCCGCCCACCACCCGGTTCTCGAACGCGATGCCCTCGCCGCGCCCGCGCGGGGCGATGCGCAGCGTCAGCTCCGCGAACTGGCCGAGGCCGCCGTTCTGTTTCCTGTGCACATGGTGCACCTCCTTTTCCTTCGATACCGTTTCGCGGCAGGCGACCTGGGGCCGTCCCACCGACACTTCGACGCCGAAGCGTTCGCGCAGCTTCTCGATCGAGACCTCGAGCTGCAGCTCGCCCATGCCCGACACGATGGTCTGGCCCGACTCGGCGTCCTGCCGCAGCCGCAGGCTCGGGTCTTCCCGCAGCAGCACCTGCAACGCCTTCGACAGCGCCTGCTGATCGGCACGCGCCTTGGGCTCGATCGCGACGTGGAGCACGGGCTCGGGCACGCCAATCTGTTCGAGCTGCACCGGATGGTTCCGGTCGCACAGCGTGTGGCCGGTCAGCGTGTCCTTCAGCCCGACGATGCCGGCGATGTCGCCGGCCACCAGTTCGTCGCGTTCGATGCGGTCGCCCGCCTGCACCTCGTACAGCCGTGCCGCGCGCTCGATGCGGCCGGTGGTGGCGTCGAGCATGCTGTCGCCGCGCCGCAGCCGGCCGCTGTAGACACGCACGAACACCATCGCACCGTGGTCGTCGCTGGCCACCTTGAACGCCAGCGCCGCGAACGGCGCCTGCGGATCGCAGGGCAGGGCCACCTCGCCGGGCTTCGGCAGCCAGTCGACGATGGCGTCGAGCAGCGGTTCCACGCCGCGGTTGCGGAAGGCCGAACCCGCGAGCACGGGCACGAAGGCACCGGCCAGCACGCCCTTGCGGATGCAGTCGCGCAGCACCTCGGCCGGGAGCGCCTCGCTGTTCAGGTAGGCCCCCATCGCGGCCTCGTCCTGCTCGACGGCGAGCTCCACCAGCCGCGCGCGTTGTTGCAACACGCTGGCCATCAGCTCGGCGGGCACCTCGGTCACGCGGTACGGCCGGCTCGCATCGTCGAGGTCCCAGACCAGCGCGCGCAGGCCCAGCAGGTCGACCACGCCGCGGAAGTCGCCTTCCGCGCCGATCGGCCACTGCACCGCCACGGCCTTCACGCCCAGGCGTTCTTCCATCATCGCGACCACGCGCGCGAAGTCGGCGCCCAGGCGGTCGAGCTTGTTGACGAAGGCGATGCGCGGCACGCGATAACGATCCGCGAGGCGCCAGTTGGTCTCGGTCTGCGGCTCCACGCCGGCCACGCCGTCGAACACGACCACGGCCCCGTCGAGCACGCGCAGCGAGCGGTTCACCTCGATGTTGAAATCGATGTGGCCGGGAGTGTCGATCAGGTTGATCTGCGTCGCGTTCCACTGCAACGTGATGGCGGCACTGCTGATGGTGATGCCGCGCTTGCGCTCCTGCGCATCGAAGTCCATGCGCGCGGTGCCGCGGCTCACGTCGCCGATGCGATGGCTCTCGCCGGCGTAGAACAGGATGCGTTCGGTGGTGGTGGTCTTGCCGGCGTCGACGTGGGCAATGATGCCGATGTTGCGCAGGTTTCTGGGTGTGTGGGTCATGGCGAATCTTTCTTTCTCTGTCTCGAAGCACGGCTTCGAGAGCCTGGTGGGCATGTGCCGGCCCCCAGGCGAAAAGGATTCGCCTGAGGGCTAGCGACGAACGGTGTCGTGCAATCTGCTGATGCGGCGGCCGGAGCCCGGGCGCACGGAAGCCACGCTCCGGCGGAGGCGAATCGTGGCGATCAGCTTGTCGTAGGTACGCATGGCGATGAAGAAGTGAGAGGCGGAAAAGACAAAACCCCGGAGGACGGGCCTGCCGGGGTTTTCAGTACCGGAAGGCGCAACGCCTTCCGAACGCGATCGAAGGCGATGTCAGGTGGCGGTGAGGCCGGCTTCGATGGCTTGGGTGAATTTCATGGTGGGGCGGATTGTGGGTGTGGCTGGTTCGGAAGACAAGGCTTGTCGTGTGCTTGTTGGGAAGAAGCTACTACGTGCTGGGACGGGCGCGCGCCGACGGGGTACTCCCCTCCGCGAATGTCCCCCGGCCTTCGGCCTCCTCCTTTATTTCGCTGCGGGGAGCACCCCATCGACGCGCGCCAGACGCGCAGCGCCTGATCGGCCGGCACCATCCGAGCGCCTCCGTGCACAGGGCAGCGGGTGCTTCCCGCAGCGAAATAAAGGAGGAGCCGAAGGCGGGGGACATTCGCGGAGGGAAGTACCCGCTGTCCTGTGCACGCGCCCCCACCCGTCATCGACAAAGAGCTACACGACCAGCCGATACCCCACCGCAGTCTCCGTCAACAGATGCCGAGGCTGCGCCGGATCGTCCTCGAGCTTCTGCCGCAGATGCCCCATGTAGATCCGCAGGTAGTGGCTCTGGTCCGTGTGCGACGGTCCCCAGACCTCGCGCAGCAGCTGGCGCTGCGTCAGCACGCGCCCCGCGTTCGCGGCCAGCACCGACAGCAGCCGGTACTCGGTCGGCGTGAGATGCACCTCCGCGCCCGCGCGGCGCACGATGCGCGCGGCGCGGTCGAGTTCGATCTCGCCGAAGCGGAACAGCGCCTCGGGCGCCTCCTCGCTGCTGGCCGCGCGCGGACGGCGCAGGTTGGCGCGCACGCGTGCGAGCAGCTCGCCGGTGCCGAAGGGCTTGGTCAGGTAATCGTCGGCGCCGGCGTCGAGCGCGGCGATCTTGTCGGACTCGTCGCTGCGCGCCGACAGCACGATGATCGGCACCGCCGACCAGCCGCGCACGTCGCGGATCAGCGTGGTGCCGTCGCCGTCGGGCAGGCCCAGGTCGAGCACCAGCAGGTCGGGCTGGCGCGTGCCGGCCGCGGCCAGGCCCTCGCGCAGCGTGCCGGCCTCGTGCACCACCCAGCCCTCGGCCTCGAGCGCGCCGCGCACGAAGCGGCGGATCTGCGGCTCGTCCTCGATCACGATGGCGGTGGGCACTGGCATGGGTCGGGTCAGAGAGGGGCTTCGGCCGGTTCGGGCGGCTCCCGGCGCGGGAGCGTGACCGTGAATTCTGCACCGCCGCCGCGCGCGTTGGCGGCCACGATCTCGCCGCCATGCGCGCTCACCACCGCCTTGCAGATCGCCAGGCCCAGCCCCACGCCCGGCGTGGCCGACTCGACCTCGCCGCGCGTGAACTTGTCGAACAGCTTCTGCTCGTGGCCCAGCAGCGCCGCCGGCAGGCCCGGGCCGTGGTCGCGCACGCTCAGCACCAGCGTGCCGGGCTCGGCGCGCGCGCCGACCACGATCGGCGGCGCGCCGTACTTGGTGGCGTTCTCGAGCAGGTTCACCAGCACGCGCTCGATCAGCACCGCGTCGAACTCGACCAGCGGCAGCCCGGCATCGAGTGCGGTCTGGACCACGGTGGTGCCGAGCGCCGTGCGCGCCGCGCGGATGGCCGAGCCCACCACCTCCTCGACCGACTGCCAGTCGCGCCGCAGGTTGACCGCGCCGCCCGCGATGCCGCTCTCGAGCCGCGCCATGTCGAGCAGGTTGTTGACCAGCGCATGCAGCTCGTGCGCCTGCGCGACGATCGCGCGCGCCGCCTCGGCGTGCTCTTCCGCCGGCAGCGTCTGCAGCGATTCGGCCAGCGCGATCAGCGCGGTCAGCGGCGTGCGCACGTCGTGCGAGATCGCGCCCAGCAGCGCATTGCGCAGCCGCTCCGATTCGATCTCGACCACCGCCTGCTGCGCCACCTCCACGTAGTGCACGCGCTCGAGCGCGATCGCGATCTGGCGCGCCAGCGTGTCGAGCTGCTGCGCCTGCTCGGGGATCAGCAGCCAGCGCGGCTGCGCCGGCTCGAGCGCGAGCACGCCGCGCACGCGCATCGGCGCCTGCAGCGGCACGTAGTGCCAGGGCTGGGCGGCCAGCGTGGCGGTGGCGAGACCCGCGCTCTGGCCGTGGCGGAAGGCCCAGTCGGCCACCTGCGCGTCGAAGCCCGGCGGCGGATCGGCCGGCGCCACCAGCTGGTCGGCGGCATCGGTCACCAGCACCAGCGCATGGCCGCCGAAGTGGCCCTGCACCGCGGCCGCGCCGAGCGTGACCACCTGCGTGCTCTCGAGCGCGGCCGAGAGCTCGCGCGTGAGCTCGAACAGCGAGCGCGCGCGCCGCTCGCGGCTGGTCGACACGCCGGCCGCGAAGCGCAGCCCGGCGGTGAGTTGGCCCACCAGCAGGCCCACGCCCAGCATGATCGCGAAGGTCAGCACGTACTGCACGTCGCTGACCGCGAACGACAGCCGCGGCGGCACGAAGAAATAGTCGAAGGCCGCGACGTTGAGCAGCGCCGCCAGCGCCGAGGGCCCGCGCCCGAAGCGCATGGCCACGCCCACCACGCCGAGCAGGAACAGCATGACGATGTTCGACAGCTCGAGCACCCCGGTCAGCGGCGTGCACAGCAGCGTGAGCGCCACGCTGGTGGCCGCGGCCCAGGCATAGCCGGGCCAGTGGATCGGCGCCTTCTCGTGGTCGTCGCTGTCGATGCGCGCCCCCGCCACGCCCAGCGGCGAGCGCGACAGCCGGCGCGCGCTGTCGGCGCGGCCCACCTCGAGGATGTCGAGCGCCGGTGCCAGCTGCGCGAGCGCGCGCGCCAGCGGCACCTGCGCCGTCAGCCACAGGCGGTGCCAGCCGATGGCCGGCTCGGCACGCCCGAGCACCAGCGTCGCGCAGTTGAGCCGGCGCGCCTGCTCGGCGAGCTGCTCGGCCACGTCGGAACCGGTGAGCACCGCGGTGGCCGCGCCCAGTTCCTCGGCCAGCTTCAGCACCGCGAGGATGCGGTCGCGCTCGCCCGCGGCCAGCCGCTGCAGCCGCGGCGTCTCGACGTACACCGCATGCCAGCGCACGTTGAGCTGGCCCGCGAGCCGCGCGGCGGTGCGCACCGTCTGCGCCGCGCCCTCGTGCGGACCCACGCACGCGAGGATCGCGCCCGAGGTGTTCCAGGCCTGCAGGCCGGTGCCCTTGCCGTGGCCGCCCGCGCCCGGGCCCGACTGCTCGATGCGCCAGCCGCGCACGTCGTCCTCCACGTGCTCGGCGGTGCGGCGCAGCGCGATCTCGCGCAGCGCGATCAGGTTGCCCTTGCGGAAGAAGTTCTGCGCCGCGCGCTCGGCCTGCTGCGGCAGGTAGACCTTGCCGGCCGCGAGCCGCGCCGTGAGCTCGTCGGGCGTGACGTCGACCAGCACCACCTCGTCGGCCTCGTCGAGCACCGAGTCGGGCACGGTCTCGTGCACCCGCACGCCGGTGATCGCGCCGACCGTGCCGTTGAGGCTCTCGAGGTGCTGCACGTTGAGCGCCGACCAGACCTCGATGCCCGCGGCCAGCAGCTCCTGCACGTCCTGCCAGCGCTTGGCATGGCGCGAGCCCGGCGCGTTGGTGTGGGCCAGCTCGTCGACCAGCAGCACCGCGGGCCGGCGCGCCAGCGCGGCATCGAGGTCGAACTCGGCCAGCGTGCGGCCGCGGTAGGCGATCTCGCGCAGCGGCAGTGCATCGAGCCCCGCCAGCAGCGCGGCGGTCTCGCCGCGGCCGTGGGTCTCGACCACGCCGATCAGCAGGTCGCGCCCGGCCTTGCGCTCGCGCTGCGCGGCGCTCAGCATGGCCCAGGTCTTGCCCACGCCGGCGCTGGCGCCGAAGTAGATGCGCAGCTTGCCGCGCCGCGCACGTGCCTCGTCGCTGCGCAGCTGGGCGAGCAGCGCGTCGGGGTCGGGGCGGGACAGGTCGCTCATGCAAAGCGCAGGTTAGCGCATCGATTCACCGCGCGGAACCGTCCCTGCGCCGCGCGCGATGCTCGTGGCGCCGCGCGGTGCGCGACAGCACCAGCCAGGCGAAGCCCAGCGGCACGAACAGCGCCGCCAGCGCGAGCAGCGCATGGAGCCAGTCAGTGGTCATGGCGCGCTCCGTCATCGAGCCGGTTCAGCCCGAGCACCGCGGCGGCCACCACGACCCACAGCGCCAGCAAGGCGCTCATCACGACGATGTCCATGCATCACTCCTGCGATCCATCAAGAAGATGCATCGCAGTCTCGGCAGATGCGTGTCAAAACGGGGGAAAGAGTCGGGGATCGGCCGTAAAGAAAGCGTAAAAACGCCCGCGCCGGAGCGCCTTCGCGGTCCAGGCGTTCAGCCGCCGCGACGCAGCAGCTTGCCCGTGGACGAGGCGCGCGCGATCAGCCGGCCATCGACCGACCACAGGTCGGCCTCGAGGAACACCACGCTGCGGCCCCAGCGCAGGATGCGCGCCTCGGCCTCGAAGGTTGCGACGTCGGCCCGGTCGAGGAACGAGATCTTGAGCTCGAGGCTCGCGAGGCTGGCCGCGGCGTCCTTCGCGTTCACCGCGAAGGCCATCGCGCAATCGAGCCATGCGGTGACCAGGCCCCCTTGCACCACCGTGCCCTCGCTGTGCGCGAACTCGGGCCGCGCGGTGAAGCGCACGCGCGCGACGCCGGCCTCGGCATCGCTGTGCAGCAGCTGCGAAAAGCCGATGGTGTGCATCAGCGCGCTCGGGAATTTTTCGGTGTCCATGCGGGGATTTTCGCGTGGCCGGTGCGCGCGGCCGTGACGCCTCGGCGTCTCCCGCCGGCGCGTCAGCGGTGGAAGATGCAGCGCGCGGTCGCCATCATCCGCGGCTGCTTCGTCGCATTGACCGAGGGCGTGTGAAGCACGCGCATGTCCATCAGGAACACGTCGCCGGCGCGGCCGCACATCTCGACGATGGCCACGCCCTGCTCGCCCAGGCGGCGTTCCAGGTCCACCGGATCCTTGAGCAGCTCGCGCAGCGCGGGTTGCGAATCCGAAGCCGGCCGCCGGGTGTCGATGCGGTGCGAGCCCGCGAGCGCGAGCGTGGCGCCGCCATGGGGCGCCAGGTCGTCGATCAGGAAGAAGGCCTGCACGCCGGGTAGCGGGTCCTGCGGCCGTGCCGCGAGGTCCACATGCCAGTTCAGGCCCTGCAGGCTCCAGTCGCCTTGCTGCGGCGGCGACAGCAGCAGCTGCGTGCCTTGCGGGCCCGCCGCGGGCGGCGACGCGAGGCCGCCGAGCTGGCCAACGAGATCGAGCAGCGCCGGCGTGACCAGGGCTTCATGCAGGCCCGGGACATTCACCAGCGCCGAGAGCTTGCCGATCTGCTGGAACAGCGGCAGGCGCTGCACCGCGCTCATCCCGCCCTTGGCGCCGGCCAGGCGCTTGAGTTCGTCGCGCAGCTTCTGGCGCAGCGGAGCCATGCGGGGTTTCGGGTGGAAGCCTTCGAGGTGGAGACAGCCGTGGGTCCTGAAATGATCGATCTGCGTCGGGTTCATGGAAGCATTGGGTACATCTGCCGACAGTGGAACACGCCGGCGGCCCGGCGTCAGTCAGCCGAATCCACCACCTTCGGCCGCCACGCGATCACGCCCTGCGTGCGCGCGCGCACCTCGGGCGTCGCGAGGCAGGTGGCGACGGCCTCGTAGCCGGGTGCGCCTTCGAACGGCGCGACATAGGTCGGCGGACTGTGGTTCGCCGGGCACAGCAGGATCGACTCGTGCGCGCCGACCGCCGCGAGATCGAGGAAGGCGCTCGAGCGCGTGAGCAGGAACAGCGGCCGCGCCTCGGCGCCGCGGCGGCGCAGGTGGGCGATCAGCGCTTCCTGGGTCGCGTGGTCGAGGCCCTGCTCGACCATGTCGACGACGAGGGCGGCGGGGCCTTCGGCTTCGAGGCCGGCCAGCAGCGCGACCAAAGCTTCGGACGCGGTGGCGCCGTCCTCCACGAGCCAGGCCAGCGCGGCATCGACGCGCGATCGCAGGCCGGCGTCCGCGCGCAACCGCGTGGCGGTGGCATCGCCCTCGGCGCGGTCGAGCGGCAGGAAGACCGCGCCCGGCAGCCGCTCGGCGATGCGCAGCGCAAGCCGCGTCTTGCCGCTGCCCAGCGGGCCGACGATGTGGTTGATCGGGCGGATGTCGTTGAGCGCGAAGCGTTCTCCGCCCCAGGGCCAGGGCAGTTCGAACTCGAGCGCGGGCCGGGTGTCGGGCTGCAGCAGGCGCGCGAGTTCGCCGGGCGCGGGCAGGCGTCCGCGCGCGAGTTCGTCGCGCAGGCCGCGCACCCTGTCCAGCGTGGCGTCGAGCTCTCGCGCCTTGGCTTCGAGCGCCGCCTGGTGCGCGGCCAGCGCCGGCGCCAGTCCTTGCGCATCGCCCTCGAGCACGCGCGCCACCTGCGCGAGGCTCAGGCCCAGCGCGCGCAGCGCGACGATCTCGGCGGCACGCGCCATCTCGGCGGGACCGTAGGAGCGCCAGCCCGCGGCCGTGCGCGCCGGCACGAGCAGGCCACGCTGCTCGTACAGCCGCAGGGCCTTGGCGGACACGCCGAGCCGGCGCGCGGCCTCGGACGGGTTCAGGAAACGGGGAGAAGGGGTCACGGGATCACCTCGGTGTTTGCTGCGATGCCGTGTTTATCGAGGTGGCCGCAGGGGCCGGGTCAAGCATGGCGCGCGCAACGCACTCAAAGGTCGCGCTGCAGCTGCCAGGCTTGGTACTTGAGGCTCGCCACCGCGCCCGCGACGATGCCGACGATCGCCGGCAGGCTCGCGAGGCTCAGCGTGGAGAGCGCGCTCAGGCCCTGGCCGATGGTGCAGCCCATGGCGGTGACGCCGCCGATGCCCATGAGCACGGCGCCGCCCAGGTGGTGCGCGAGGTCGCCGCTGCCGGCGAAGCCTTCCCAGCGGAACTCGCGCGTCCACAGCGCCTGCGCGGCGGCCCCCACGATCACGCCGGCCACCGAGGCGATGCCCAGGGTCAGCAGCTTGTTGGCGTCGCTGTAGAACATCAGCCAGTCGAGCGCATAGGCCACGGGCGTGACGAAGCTCAGCGCCTCGGCGCGGCCGGAGTTGGTGGCGAGGAACACGTGCTCGAGCGTGAGCGGATGCTCCTCGACCACGGCCCAGCGACCGCTGAGCCACCAGGCGACCACCACCAGCGCGCCGATGGCGAGCCCGCCCGCGAGGCTGCGCGCATCGCGCCGGCCCCAGGCGGCCCAGGCGATCAGCGCGCCGCCCGCGACCAGGCCGATCGCGAGCCGCAGCGGCGCGGCCTGCATGCGCAGCGCGCCGGCCAGCACCTCGGGCAGCGAGGCATTGACGGCCAGCTCCAGGTGCACCGCGTCGACGGTGGCCACGCGCAGCACGGCGGTGATGCCCTTGAGCGTGGCGAAGGCCGCGATGCCCATCACCAGCAGCACGACCAGCGCCTTGAGGCTGCCGCCGCCGACGCGCACCAGCGTCTTGTTGCCGCAGCCCGAGGCCAGCACCATGCCGAAGCCGAACAGCAGGCCGCCGACCAGCGCCGAGAGCCAGAGGATGCGGTTCGAAGCATAGAGCGTGCGGTCGGCATCGACCCAGCCCGCGAACACCAGCGCCGAGAAACCGATCAGCGCGACGCCGCCGGCCGCGGCCCATTGCCGCACGCGCGTCCAGTCGCCGAGGTTGACCACGTCGCTGATGGCGCCCATGGTGCAGAAGCGCGTGGCGCGCGCGACGGCGCCGAACACGGCCGAGAGCGCGAAGGCGGCCGCGAGCGCGAACGAGGTGAGGAGGGAGACCTGTTCGACAGACATGCGGCGATTCTAGGGAGCGCGGCGCGCGGCCACGCGCCCGCCGGCGGCCGTCAGGCCAGCCCCGGATTGGGCGCGACGTTCTTCAGCACCGGTGCCTCGGGCGCGCGCGCGGCCACCACCTTGCGCGACTTCAGCCAGGGCTCGATCACCTCCCACACCGGCTTGTTGCCGGCGCTGCGCGCCTCCTCGCTGACCGGTGCCCAGCCCGCCACCTTGTAGGTGCGGCCGGCCTCGATGGGCTTGCCGTCCAGGCGCATGTCCTGGATGCGCTGGCCCATCGCGGCCGTGGGATCGCAGGCGTACTGCAGGCCGCCCACGCGCACCATGTCGCCGCCCTGCTGGTAGTAGGGGTCGGGGTTGAACAGGTTGTCGCAGACGTCCTCGAGCACGGTCTTGAGCATCTCGCCGCTCATCGGCGTGACGGTGGCGTACGAGTAGGTGGTGGCGGTCATGTCCATCAGCCATTCGCGCGTGATGGGCTGGCCCGGCAGCAGCGAGGTGCCCCAGCGGAAGCCCGGCGAGAAGGCGATCGGCGCGTCCTGCACCTCCATCAGCGCGTCGAGCAGCAGCTGGTCGCCGGTGCCGTTGAAGTTGCCGCGCCGGTACAGCGTGCCGTCGGTGTGGGCCAGCGTCTCGGACAGCTTGGCCTCGTAGGGCGCGCGGATGCGCGCGATCAGCGCGTCCATCTCGCGGTCGGCCGGGATCAGGTCGGAGAACACCGGCAGCAGGCGATAGCGGAAGTCGCTGACCTTCTTGCCCTTGACCTCGAAATCGAGCACGCCGAGGAACTTGCCGTTGGAGCCGCCGTTGACCACGATGGTCTGGCCGCCGGCGTTGCTCACCAGCGTGGGCATGGGCGTGCCGTCGTGCGTGTGGCCGCCGAGGATGGCGTCGACGCCGCGCACGCGGCTGGCCATCTTGAGATCGACGTCCATGCCGTTGTGCGAGAGCACGACCACCACCTGCGCGCCCTTGGCGCGCGCCTCGTCCACCACGCGCTGCAGGTTGTCGTCCTGGATGCCGAAGGTCCAGTCGGCCACCATGTAGCGCGGGTTGGCGATCGGCGTGTAGGGAAAGGCCTGGCCCACGATGGCGCAGGGCACGCCGTTGATCTCGCGCATGACGTAGGGCTTGAAGACCGGATCGCCGAAGTCGGCGGTCTTGACGTTCTGCGCGACGAACTCGACGCGGCCCGCGAAGTCCTTGTCGATGATCTCCTTCACGCGCTCCATGCCGTAGGTGAACTCCCAGTGGCCGGTCATCACGTCGACGCCGAGCAGCTTGCAGGCATCGACCATGTCCTGCGCCTGGGTCCACAGCGAGGTGGCCGAGCCCTGCCAGGTGTCGCCGCCGTCGAGCAGCAGCGCGCCGGGCCGGCTGGCCTTGAGCTGCTTCACCAGGGTGGCGAGGTGCGCGAAGCCGCCGACCTTGCCGTAGCGCTGCGCCGCGCGGTCGAAGTCGAGGTGCGTGAGCGCATGCGCCACGCGCGTGCCGGGCGCGACGCCCGCTGCCTTGAGCAGCTGCTCGCCGACCAGGTGCGGCACCTTGCCGCGCATGCTGCCCAGGCCGATGTTCACGCTCGGTTCGCGGAAGTACAGCGGCTTGAGCTGCGCATGGCAGTCGGTCATGTGCAGCAGCGACACGTTGCCGAAGCGCGGCAGCGCGTACATCGCATCGACGGCACCGGCCGCACTGGCGCCGTCGTGGCGCCCCAGGCCCAGGCCGGCCACGCTGCCGGCGCCCAGCAGTTGCAGGAACTCGCGCTTGGAAAGGTTCATGGAAGCGGCGGGCCTTCTGCGTCTATCGGTTGACCGGCGACTGCGGATCGAGCAGCAGCCCCATCACGTCACGGATCTGCGCTTCGTCGAGGATGCCCGAATGGCCGACGCGCGGCATGTTCGAGCAGGCGTTGTAGGCGCGCGCGTTCCAGAGCTTGCCCCAGGTGTAGTCGACGATCGGCTTCGAGGCCGCGGCCGCGGGGTCGCTCACGCCGCGCAGCTTGCCGTACTGGTAGAGGCTGGGGCCGAGGGTGCCGAAGGAGATCTCCTCCTTCGACATCTGGTGGCAGTTGTAGCAGTTGCCGCCGTTGGCCGGGCCCTTGGCGGAGGCGGCCGCGTCGGTCCAGGTCAGGCCGCGCCCGTTCTGCGCGATCTTCTCGCCCTCGCGCCAGTCGCCGACGAACCGGCCGTCGGCGGGCCAGCGGATGGTCTTCATGTTGGCCGCCTCGATCTCCCTGGCGGTCTTCTCGTCGAGCGGCTTGCCGCTGGCGTCGGCCTCGCTGCAGGCGCGGTTGGCCGGGTCCTGCACGAGGCGGTCGACCTTGGCGATGCCCTGGTCGCGGAACGAGCTCTTCAGGGCCTCGGCCGTGTAGCGGTCGATGTCGGCCGCGCTGTCGGCGCTCGCGCAGCCGAACAGGGCCAGCGCGCAGGCGACCGCGACGGCGCCCAGGATGTGGTCGGCATTCATGTCGCGTTCCTTCAGCGCTTGATGGCCGGGGCCGTGGTCTTCACGCCCTTGCCGTTGACGCCCATGTACACGGCCAGCGCGATGGTCACGTCGCTGGCATAGCCCGGGTAGGGAAAGCGCTGCTGGCGGAAGCAGTCGTTGAGCCGCCGCTGCATGCCCCAGAGCTCGCCCGAGGACACGCGGTAGGCCGGCCAGGCACCGAAGCCATCGCCGGCGCCGGGGCTCTTCGTGAGGTTCGGCAGGTCCTGCAGCCGGATGCGCTTGTCGTCGGCGCCATGGCAGGTGGCGCAGGCGAAGTCGTGCGGGCCGGCGCGCAGGAAGAACAGGCGCTTGCCCACCTCGTAGGCGCGGCGCTCGCTCGCATGCGACTGCGGCAGGTTCAGCGCCATGCCCTTCGACTCGGCCGAGATCCAGGCCACCAGCGCCTCGAGGTTCTTCTGCTCGCCGCTGCCGAACGGCGTCTTCGCGATCTCGGCGGCATCGAAGCCCTGCAGGGTCTGCATGCAGGTCAGCAGGCGCGATTCCATGTCCTGCACGCGGCCGGTGTCGGCGAAGTGGCGCGGCAGCTCGGCGAACGCGCCCTTGACCACGCCCGGGCCCTTGCCGAGGTCGCACTTCTCGAGCGAGGCGCCCTTGGGCCCGCGCTTCTGCTTCCAGAGGTCCTCGCCCTTGGCCTCGAACAGCTCGGCCGGGTTGCCGTCCTGCAGCAGCGCGCGGTACTCGGCGATGCCTTCGGCGGTGGTCTTCTGCGCGGCGGCGTGCAGCGACAGGCTGCCCGCCAGCAGCAGCAGGCACGAAAGTGGGATCTTGCGCATGGCGACCGCCTAGCTGACGGTGGCTTCGTCGGTGCGGGTGTCGCCGCGGTTGTCCTTCCAGGTCACCGAGATCTTGTCGCCCGCCTTCGCGCCCTTGAGCGTGAACTGCATGAACGGGTTCTTCGAGACCGCGGGGCCCCAGTCGGCCGTGAGCACGGTCTTGCCGTTGAGCGAGGCCGTGACCTCCTGGATGAACCAGGCCGGGATGGTCTTGCCGGCGGCGTCCTTGCGCTGGCCGGTTTCCATCTCGTGCGCCATCAGGATGCGAACGGTCGTCTTGTCGCCCGCGGCCTGGGCGCGGATGCGCATGGGATCTGCCATGGTGGGTCTCCTTCTCTCGTTGTTTCTTCGTGGGGGTCGGCGCGCGCGTCAGCCGCCGCAGCCGCCCAGCGTGACCTTGACTTCCTTCTTCGCGAACAGCGCCTTGCCGTCGTTCATGACGGCGATCGCGTACACGTCGGAGGACTGGCCCAGCTTGGCGCGGGTGGTGAAGTTCGCCTCGACGAACTCCGAGGTGTTGAAGATCGCGACCACCGCGTTCGGGTTCTTCTCGACCAGCAGCATCAGCTGCTTCACGCCGGCCAGCGAGGTCGCGACACTCAGCGGCACCACGGCGCCGTTCTCGGCGATGTCGGGGCCGGTGATCGTGACCTCCTTGCTCTCGGTGGGCGTGCCCGCGCCGATGGCCTTGAGCGCATCGGCCACGCTCTTGGCCTCGAAGGCTTCCTTGGTGTAGGCCAGCGCGCTGGCCGGCAGCCAGGCGCCGGTGGCGGCGAGGCCCGCGAGCGCGGCGGACTGCTGGAGGATCTGTCTGCGGTTCTTCATGGCTTGTCTCCTGTCGAATCGATGGTGGGCCGGGTGCGTGGTTGCCGCGTCATGGCCCGGCGCTTTCGGCGAGCCAGCGCGCGACGGCCCTGGCATCGTCGTCGCCGATGGTCTGCGGCGGCATCGGGATCGCACCCCATACGCCGCTGCCGCCGCTCTTGATCTTCTCGAGCAGGTGGTCGACCTGGCCCGGGTATTTCTTCGCGATGTCGGAAAAGGCGGGGCCGACGAGCTTCTGCGTCATGCCGTGGCAGGCCACGCAGCTGTTCTTCTCGAGCACGGCGAGCGGGGCCTTCGAGGCCGGTGCCGCCGCGGCGGGGGCGCCGGTCTTCGTGGCCGGCGCGGTGTCGATGCCGCGCTGCGGGCCCACCAGCCGGTTCTGCTCGGCGAGGTTGCCGTGGCTGCCGCGCGCATGCGGCGGCAGCTGCGACACGGCCTGCGTGGCCGGCACGCAGTCGCGCATGCAGGCGACCGCCGCCACGTCGGGCTTCGCCGCGCGGCCGAACTCGTTGCCGGGCCACATCGCATGCGCGGTGGTGGTGCCGTCGCGGTTCGGCATGCGCGCCTGCACCTCGCGGATGTTGCGGTCCGACAGCGTGAAGTCGTCGGGCACGATGCCGCCGAGGTTCAGCATGTAGGCGGTGACGGCGAAGACGTCGTCGGGCGTCAGCGACTTGGGCTGGTTCCACGGCATGGCGCGGTAGACGTAGTCCCAGACGGTCGAGAGGCTCGCCACCTTCATCAGCGTGGTGCGGCCCGGGAAGGCCGGGTCCTTGAGCCGCGCGACATGGCCGGTCTTGATGTCCTCGGCCGTGGTGCCGCCGACGATGGGGCTGAACACCTGGTTCGATTCGCCGAACACGCCGTGGCAGGAGGCGCACTTGCCCTCCCAGATGTCCTGGCCGCGCGCGACCGAGCCCGAGCCCTTGGGCAGGCCCTTGAAGTCGGGACGCACGTCGATGTCCCAGGCCGCCACTTCCTTCGGCGTGGCGTCGCGCCCGATGCCCGGGTAGGCGGCCTTCGGCTGCGCCCAGGCGGCGATGCAGACGCCGCAGCCCGCGAGCGCCAGCAGCGCGCGCAACACGATGCAGCTAACCGAGCTGGACATTCGCCACCTCCCCGCTCGCCTGCACCTGCCAGGACTGGATCGCGTTGTTGTGATAGATCGAGCGCGTGCCGCGCACCGCGCGCAGCTGGCGGTAGCCGGGCTGCACGTAGCCGGTGTCGTCCATCGCGCGGCTCTGGATGATCGCGGGCGAACCGTCCCACGCCCAGTCGATGTTGAAGCGCGTGAGGCACTTCGAGAGCACCGGCGACTCGAGCCGCGCGCTGCGCCAGTTGCGCCCGCCGTCCACGCTGACGTCGACGCGCTTCACCTTGCCGCGCCCCGACCAGGCCAGGCCGGTGATGTTGTAGAAGCCCTTGTCCAGCAGCATCTGCCCGCCCGAGGGCGTGGTCACCACGCTCTTGCATTCCTGCACGCTGGTGTACTGGCGGTGCTGGCCGTCGGGCATCAGGTCGACGTAGTGCACCGTCTCGTCCTTGGTGCCGTAGGGCATGTCGCCGAGCTCGATGCGGCGCAGGTACTTGACCCAGCTCACGCCCTGCACGCCCGGCACCACCAGTCGCAGCGGATAGCCCTGCTCGGGCCGCAGCATCTCGCCGTTCTGGCCGTAGGCCACCAGCACCTCGCCCGAGCGCACCAGGCTCATCGGGATGGTGCGCGTCATCGAAGAGCCGTCGGCGCCCTCGGCCAGCACGAAGCGCTCGCCCTTCAAGTCGGCGCCGGCCATCTCGAGCAGCGTGATCAGCGGCACGCCCGTGAACTCGCTGCACGACAGCATGCCGTGCGTGTACTGCGCGGTGGGCACGGCGACATTGCCCCACTCCATGCCGGTGTTGGCGCCGCACTCGATGAAGTGGAAGCGCGACACCGAGGGCAGCCGCATCAGCTCGTCGAGCGTGAAGACCTTGGCGGCCTTCACGAGGCCGTTGATCATCAGGCGGTGCTTCGAAGGATCGATGTCCCACCAGCCCTGGTGATGGCGCTCGAAGTGCAGGCCGCTGGGCGTGACGATGCCGAACAGCGACTGCAGCGGCGCGAACGAGACCGAGGCCTGCGCGGTCGGCGTGAGTCCGGGGCTCTGGCGGCGCTGCACGTTGGCCTCGTACTTCGAGGGCTTGCCGTAGCCGTCGGTGACCACGGGCTGGCCGAGGCCGGTGCTGTGCGCGGGCAGCTGGAGGATCGCGGGATCGCCATCGGCCTGCGCGAACGCCGACGTTGCCGCGCCGCCCGCGACGGCGGCCGCGAAGGCACCGCGGATGAAATCGCGCCGGCCCTTGCGCGCTTCCGAGAACACGGTGCGCACGCCCTGCGCGTCGACGAAGTTCTCGGGCGCCTTGCGCACCTGGCCGGGCTGCTGGATGTTGCTCATCGCAGGCCTTCGCAACCGCCTACTTGGCGCCGCCCAGCACCCAGGCGGCCAGCGACTTGGCGTCGGCCTCGCTCAGCGCGGGCTGGCCCGGCATCGGCACCGGGCCCCACTTGCCGCTGCTGCCCTTCTGGATGCTCGCGGTGAGCACGGCCAGCGCATCGGACTGGCCCGCGTACTTCTTCGCGACGTCCTGGTAGGCCGGGCCCACGAGCTTCTTGTCGGTCGCGTGGCAGGCGAGGCAGGCGTTCTTCTGGGCCAGCTCCTTGCTCGCATGCGCCTGGACGCAGATCAGCAATGCGGCGGCGACCGCGAGCGACGGCAACAACTTCAATTTCGTCTCCTCGAAACTCGCATCGAAGCTGCCAGTTTCATCGTTAAATAAGTAAATCGTTATGTATTGATTTTAGGAGTCCGTGCGTCGATGGGAAGGGCTTCGTGCCTGGGGGAAACCCGCTCGTCATGCAAATGCATAACGAAGCCGTGGCCTCATGCGCGCACGGCCGCGCGGGCCTGGTGCAGCCGCTGCTCGAGGTAGGCGCCATAGAAATCCGAGGCCCCGCCCGCGAGCCGCTCGGCCACCTCGCGCGCGCCGCGGCCGAAGAACAGCAGCGTGGGCGCGACCGCGATGCCCCAGGCCGCGAGCAGCGCCTCGTGCGTGCGCGGCGCGCCGTCGAAGTCGCGCACCGCGCGGCGGTCGCGCAGGTCGATCTGCACCACGGGCAGGCCCGTCGCCAGCTCGGGCATCAGGTAGTGCTCGCGCACGATGCGGCAGAAGGGGCAGCCGCGCAGGCTGGCCATCACGACCAGCGGCTGCGAACGCGCGAGCGCGGCGGCGAGCGCATCGGCGAGCGAGTCGGGCGCGGGCAACGCGGATTCGGCCGCACGCGCCACGGGCCAGGCGCACGACAGCGCGATGCCAGCGAGGGCCAGGCGTCGCGTCGGGCCACGCGCGTTCATCGTGTCTCCTGCTCCATCAGCAGGTAGGTGTTGTAGGCATTCATGCGGTTCGCGGCCTTGAACAGCGGCATGGCCTCGTAGCGCGACCAGTCGGTGGCCGCATAGGCCTCGTCGAAGGGCGTCATGTCGGCCGCGGCCTTGCGCATCGACTCGCGCAGGAACACCAGGTAGTCGCGCGTGAGCTGCAGGTCCTGCTTCGGATCGGAGGAGGCCGGCCCGTGGCCCGGCACGATGGTGCGCGCATCGAGCGCGAGCAGCGCATCGAGCGCCGCGATCCAGTGGCGGCTGTCGGCCGTGCCCACGTAGGGAATGCGGTTGCGGAACACCACGTCGCCCGAGAACAGCACCTGCTGTTGCGGCAGGTAGATCGCGAGGTCCTCGGGTGTGTGGGCCGGGCCCGCGGGCTGGATCACGAAGCGCGTGCCGCCGATGGTCATCTCGGTGCGGCCCTCGAGCCACACATCGGCCGGCACCAGCCGCGTGTTCTCGTCGATCCACGGCGCGAGGTCCTTGCGCGAGGCCTCGAGGCGCAGCCGCGCCGCGTCGGAGTACAGGTAGGTCTTGGCCAGCGCATGCGCGATCACCTGCGCGCCCAGCGCCTTGAACACCTGCAGGCCGTAGATGTGGTCGGCGTGGTAGTGCGTGAGGATCACGTGGCTGATCGGCTTGGGCGTGATGCGGCGGATCTCCCGCACCAGCCGCTCGGCCGCGGCGGGCGAGCCGAGCGCATCGATCAACACCACGCTGTCGCGCGTGACGACGAAGCCCGCGTTCGAGATGAAGTTCTGGTTCTCGGCCGAGCCCAGGGCCGGCACGCCCTGCACGTAGTAGACATCGGGCGCGACGACGCGCGGCGCGATGTCGGGTGCGGCGGCCGCGCTCGCCATGAAGAGGCCGAAGGCCAGCGGCCACAGCGCGCGAAGAAGCGCGCGAAGAAGGAGCGGGAACATCGTGGCGTCTCTCTCTTTTTTTCATCGTCGCGCGATGCATCGCCGCGCGACTCCGGACTTGCCCGGCTGTAAATATAAGTAGAAGATGATATTTTGAGGTCCACAACAATGACCGAGGGTTTCCCCATGAGACAGGCATTCATCGCGTTCCTTCTCGCCATCGCGGCTTCGTTCGCCGGCGCGCAGCAGGTGGTCAAGGCGGTCTACCACGTCAACACCGGCGTCGAGACCAGCGCGGCCATCCTCGCCAACATCACAAACCACCTCAACGCCGACCCGAAGGCGAAGATCGTGGTGGTGACGCACGGCCCCGGCATCGACTTCCTGCTGAGCGACGCGAAGGACAGCAAGGGCCGCGAGTTCAGCGGCCCGGTGAGCGCGCTGGCCGCGCGCGGCGTGGTGTTCGACGTCTGCAACAACACGCTGAGCACGCGCAACATCGACGCGGGCCGGCTGCTGATGGAAGCGAAGGTGGTGCCCTCGGGCGTGGCCGAGGTGGCGCGGCTGCAGGCGCAGGAAGGCTACGTCTACCTGAAGCCCTGAAGGCGGCGGCCCGGCGCGGGCCTCAGGCCTGCTCGATGGCGATCTGCACGCAGATGCTGCGGCACAGCGCCACCACGGTTTCGTTCGCGATGCTGTAGTAGATGCTCACGCCCTCGCGGCGCCGCGCGAGCACGCCCGCCTGGTAGAGGGTGTTGAGGTGCTGCGACATGTTGGGCTGCGTGGTGTCGATCTCGGCCAGCAGCTCGCTCACGTTCTTCTCGCCGTTGCACAGCTGGCTGACGATCTTCAGCCGCATGGGCGCGGCCATGGCCCGGAACAGCTCGGCAGCGATGTCGAAGACCTCGTCCTCGGTGACGGCCGCGGGCTTTTTTCGGGACTTGGTGGCCATGCTGAAAGATTCCTGAGCAGGCCGCAATGTACATCGGCCCCCGGCTCCGCGCGCAATGCACGGCCGCCGCGCCGGTGAATCGCGCGCGCCGCGCGCGTCACAAACCGACCCCGCGGCCCGTCTTCGACGCAGCGGCATGTGCCGCTCGACTTTCGGAGATTCCCTCATGCACGACCCGACCCGGATAGCCCGCCTTCATCGGGGGCATTGCTTTCCTTTATTCGACAGGCCGCCGCGAGCCCGCCAATAATCCAAGCACTTTCTTTGATTAATAACGGTAAGATCATGAACGCACGATCAAGGGCCTGGCTCGGAGCCGGCCTCGCGGCAGTGGTGGTGGGAGGGGCCGGCTACGGCCTCGTGGCGAAATCGAAGGCGGCCGACGGCGGCGGTGGCGGCATGCCGCCGGCGCAGGTGGCGGTGGCCGCGGCGCGGCAGACCGAACTGCCGCGCTTCCTCAGCGGCATCGGCACGCTCGAGGCGAACCGGCAGGTCGAGGTGCCGGCCGAGGTGGAGGGGCGGATCGCGAAGATCCTCTTCACCGCGGGTGCCGAGGTGCGCGCGGGGCAGCTGCTGGTGCAGCTCAACGACGCGCCCGAGCAGGGCGACCTCGAACGGCTGCAGGCGCAGCGCGCCAATGCCAGGGCGTTGCTCGAGCGCACGCGCCGGCTGCTGCCGCAACAGGCCGCCACGCAGGAGCAGCTCGACCAGGCGCAGGCCGGCTACGACCAGGCCAGCGGCGAGCTGCGGCGGCTGCAGGCGCAGATCGCCCAGAAGCGCATCGTGGCGCCCTTCGACGGCCGGCTGGGCCTGCGCAAGGTCAACCTCGGGCAGTTCGTGCGTGCCGGCGATGCGCTGGTCTCGCTGACCGACGCCCGCACCCTGCTCGCGACCATCACCCTGCCCGAGGCCGCCCTGCCCGCGCTCCAGCGCAACCAGCAGGTGCTGCTCAACGTCGACGCCTGGCCCGGCCGCGCCTTCCAGGCCCGGCTCAGCGCGATCGAGCCGCAGATCGGCAGCGACACGCGCACCGTGCGGCTTCAGGCCGCGATCGACAACGCCGACGGCGCGCTCGCGCCCGGCATGTACGTGAGCGCGCGCGTGGCGCTGCCGCCGCGCGCCGACGCCATCACCGTGCCCGAGACCGCCCTCACCTACAGCACGCACGGAGACTCGGTCTACGTGGTGCGCCCGGCCGACAAGGGCGCGGGCTTCGTGGTGCAGCAGCTGTTCGTGACGGCCGGCGACCGGCAGGACGGCCAGGTGGTGATCGAGAAGGGCCTGCAGGCCGGCGAGCGCGTCGTGACCTCGGGCCAGCTGCGCCTGTACGGCGGCGCCGCGGTGCAGCCGATGGACAAGGACACGCTGGCCGCGCAGGAGCGCAAGTCATGAGGTTCACCGACCTGTTCGTGCGCCGGCCGGTGCTGGCGCTGGTGGTGAGCACGCTGATCCTGCTGCTGGGCGCGCGCGCGCTCGGCTCGCTGCCGGTGCGCCAGTACCCGCTGACCGAGAGCACCACGCTGACCATCACCACCCAGTACCCGGGCGCCTCGCCCGAGCTGATGCAGGGATTCGTGACGCAGCCGATCGCGCAGGCGGTGGCCACGATCGAGAACGTCGACTACCTGTCGTCCTCCTCCACGCTGGGCCGCAGCGTGATCACCGTGCGCATGAAGCTCAACGCCGACGCCAACCAGGCGCTCACGCAGGCGATGGCGCAGGTGAGCCAGGTCAAGTACCGGCTGCCGCAGGAGGCCTTCGACCCGGTGATCCTCAAGTCATCGGGCGAGGCCACGGCCGTGGCCTACGTGGGCTTCTCGAGCAAGACCATGGGCGTGCCCGCGCTCACCGACTACCTCTCGCGCGTGGTGCAGCCGCAGTTCGCGTCGATCGAGGGCGTGTCGGGCGTGGAGGTCTCGGGCGGCCAGACGCTGGCGATGCGCGTGTGGCTCGACGCCAACCGCATGGCCGCGCGCGGCATCTCGGCCGGCGAGCTGGCCGACGCGCTGCGCCAGAACAACGTGCAGGCGGCGCCCGGGCAGGTCAAGGGCCTGTACGTGGTGTCGAACATCCGCGTCAACACCGACCTGGTGAACGTGGCCGAGTTCCGCGACATGGTGATCAAGCGCGACGGCGATGCGCTGGTGCGCCTGGGCGACGTGGCCACGGTCGAGCTGGGCGCGGCGAGCGCCGACGTCAGCGCGATGATGGACGGCGACAAGGCCATCTACCTCGGCCTGCAAGCCGCGCCCAACGGCAACCCGCTGGTGATCGTGAAGCGCATCCGCGAACTGCTGCCCGGCATCAAGCAGAACCTGCCCGCGGGCGTGGAGGTGCAGCTGCCGTTCGAGCTCGCGCGCTTCATCGAGGCCTCGATCGACGAGGTGCGCCACACGCTGCTCGAGGCGGTGGTGATCGTGGTGCTGGTGATCTTCCTGTGCCTGGGCTCGGTGCGCGCGGTGCTGATCCCGGTGGTGACGATTCCGCTGTCGATGCTGGGCGCCGCGGCGCTGATGCTGGTGTTCGGCTTCTCGATCAACCTGCTCACCCTGCTGGCGATGGTGCTGGCGATCGGGCTGGTGGTGGACGACGCGATCGTGGTGGTGGAGAACGTGCACCGCCACATCGAGGAAGGCAAGTCGCGCGTGCAGGCCGCGCTGATCGGCGCGCGCGAGGTGGCCGGCCCGGTGATCGCGATGACGCTCACGCTGGCCGCGGTCTATGCGCCCATCGGCCTGATGGGCGGGCTCACCGGCTCACTGTTCAAGGAGTTCGCCTTCACGCTCGCGGGCGCGGTGGTGGTGTCGGGCGTGATCGCGCTCACGCTGTCGCCGGTGATGAGCTCCTTCCTGCTGCCGCAGGACGCCACCGGCACGCGCATGGCGCGGCTGGCCGAGGGCTTCTTCCACCGCCTGGCCACCGGCTACGGCCGCGTGCTCGACGTGTCGCTGCGCCACCGCTGGGTGACGGGCGCGCTGGCCGCGGTGGTGCTGGTGAGCCTGCCCTTCCTCTACAACGCCGCGCAGCGCGAACTCGCGCCCGGCGAGGACCAGGCCATGGTGCTGACCGCGATCAAGTCGCCGCAGCACGCCAACATCGACTACGTCGAGAAGTTCGGCAAGAAGTGGGACGACGTGTTCGCCGCGCTGCCCGAGAACACCGGCCGCTGGCTGATCAACGGCTCCGACGGCGTGTCGAACTCGATCGGCGGCGTGCAGCTGTCGGACTGGAAGGACCGCCAGCGCAACACCGACCAGATCCAGCACGAGGTGCAGGGCAGCATGGGCGCGGTGGAAGGCAGCAACATCTTCGCCTTCCAGCTGCCCTCGCTGCCGGGCTCCACCGGCGGGCTGCCGGTGCAGATGGTGATCCGCAGCCCGGGCGACCACCGCAGCGTGTTCGAGGCCATGGAGGCGCTCAAGAAGGCGGCGCGCGAGAGCGGCAAGTTCGCCGTGGTCGACAGCGACCTCGAGTTCAACAACCCGGTGGTCGAGGTGCGCGTGGACCGCGCCAAGGCCAACAGCCTGGGCGTGACCATGAAGTCCATCGGCGACACGCTGGCCGTGCTGGTGGGCGAGAACTACGTCAACCGCTTCGGCATGGACGGCCGCTCCTACGACGTGATCCCGCAGACGCCGCGCGAGCAGCGGCTGACGGCCGAGGCGCTGTCGCGCTACTTCGTGAAGAGCGCGAGCGGCCAGCCGGTGCCGCTGGCCAACCTGGTGCAGCTGTCGACCAGCGTGGGCCCGAACAAGCTCACGCAGTTCAACCAGCTCAATGCCGCCACCTTCCAGGCCATTCCGATGCCCGGCGTGACCATGGGCGACGCGGTGGCCTTCCTGAGCGCCGAGGCGAAGAAGCTGCCGGCCGGCTTCAGCTACGACTGGCAGTCCGACGCGCGCCAGTTCACGCAGGAAGGCTCGGCGCTGGTGCTGGCCTTCGTGTTCGCGATCGTCGTGATCTACCTGGTGCTGGCCGCGCAGTACGAGAGCCTGCGCGACCCGCTGATCATCCTGGTCAGCGTGCCGATGTCGATCTGCGGCGCGCTGGTGCCGCTGGCGCTGGGCTTCGCGACCATCAACATCTACACCCAGATCGGGCTGGTGACGCTGATCGGGCTGATCAGCAAGCACGGCATCCTGATGGTGGAGTTCGCCAACGAGATCCAGATGCGCAAGGGCCTCGACCGCCGCGCCTCGATCGAGGAGGCCGCGCGCATCCGCCTGCGGCCGATCCTGATGACCACGGCCGCGATGGTGGTGGGCCTGGTGCCGCTGCTGTTCGCGAGCGGCGCGGGCGCCAACAGCCGCTTCAGCATCGGGCTGGTGATCGTGGTCGGCATGCTGGTGGGCACGCTGTTCACGCTGTTCGTGCTGCCCACGATGTACACGCTGCTGGCGCGCGACCACCGCGCCGCGGGGCAGTCGAAGCGCGCGGCAGAGCTCGCGGCGCTGGAGGACGGACCCGCCGCGCCGGCCACGGCAGGCGGCCACGCATGACGCACCGGAGAACGACCATGATGAAGGCCTTGACCCTTTCCCTGTCGACACTGGCCGCGGCGCTGCTGCTGGCCGGCTGCGCGGTCGGCCCGCGCTACGCGGCGCCCGAGACCTCGCCGGTGACGATCGCCGCGCCCGAACGCCACCTGTTCGCGCCCGACGCGGTGCAGCGCGACTGGTGGCGCCAGCTCGAGGATGCGCAGCTCGATGCGCTGATCGAGCGCGCGCTGGCCGCCAACCACGACATCCGCATCGCGCAGGCGCGGCTGCTCGAAGCGCGCGCCGTGCAGGACGAGGCCGAGCTCGACCGCTGGCCCACCGTGACGGTGGGTGCTAGCAAGACCCGCAGCATCGCGCAGGGCAACGGCGTGCCGGCCGAGGCGCGCACGCTCGCCGAGAGCAGCCGCCTGGGCTTCGACGCCGGCTGGGAGATCGACCTGTTCGGCCGCCTGCGCCGGCTCGACGAAGCGGCCAGTGCGCGCGCCGAGGCGCAGGCCGCAGACCTCGAGCAGGCGCGCATCGTGGTGGTGGCCGAGCTCGCGCGCAACTACTACGAGATGCGCGGCGCCGAGCAGCGGCTCGCGGTGACGCAACGCACGCTGCAGAGCCTGCGCGACAGCCTGCGCGTGACCGAGGCCCAGGTCGGCATCGGCCGCGGCCTCGCGGGCGACCTCGCGAGCGCGCGCGCCAACCTCGCGAGCACCGAGAGCCAGCTGCCGCTGTTCGAGACCGCGCGCCGCCAGGCCGCGCACCGCGTGGCGGTGCTCGCGGCGCTGCAGCCGGCCGAGCTCGAGCCGATGCTCGCGCCGCGCCCGCTGCAGCTGCTCGCCAAGCGGCTGCCGGTGGGCGACCTCGGCGACCTGCTGCGCCGCCGGCCCGACGTGCTGCGCGCCGAGCGCGGCCTGGCCGCGAGCACGGCCGACGTGGGCGCGGCCACGGCCGCGCTGTACCCGCGGCTCGACATCGGCGGCTTCCTCGGCTTCATCGCGCTGCGCGGCTCGGACCTGGGCAGCGGGTCGAGCCGCGCCTTCAGCCTCACGCCGGGCCTGAGCTGGCCCGCGCTGCGGCTGGGCTCGGTGCGCGCGCAACTGCGCGGCGCGCAGGCGCGCGCGCAGGGCGAGCGCGCGGCCTACGAGCAGACCGTGCTGCGCGCCATCGAGGACGTGGAGAACGCCCTCACCGGCTACGGCCAGAACCAGCAGCGGCTGCAAAGCCTGGTGCTGGCCTCGGAACAGAGCGCGCGCGCGGCCGAGCTGGCCGAGGTGCGCTACCGCGAAGGCGCCGCGCCCTACCTGTCGGTGCTCGACGCGCAGCGCACGCTGCTGCGCGCGCAGGATGCGGTGGCCGAGGCCGAGACCGCCTCGTACACCAGCCTGGTCGCGCTCTACAAGGCCGTGGGCGGCGGATGGCAGGCACCCGATGCCCCGACCGCGGGCCGCGACGAGGGCGCGGCCAAGGGGCTTTCGGGCGTTTCTGCGAAGGACGCCCCAAGCACCTGACAATGCAAGGGTTGCCGCCTTTCCGTTCCGCTCCCCACGAAGACCGCGCCATGTCCGCCAACGACACCGCCGACGCCAAGCCCGCCTGGACCCCGCACCAGCCGGCCGACCGCATCCTCTCGACGCTCAAGACCCGCGGCGCGCTCGGCATTCCCGACATCGCCAAGGTGCTGCAGGTCACGGTGGAGGCGGTGCGCCAGCAGATGGCCAAGCTGCAGGCCGAGGGCCTGGTCGACGCCGAGAGCCGCAGCGCCGGGCGCGGCCGGCCCACGCAGATCTGGCGGCTCACGGCGCAGGGCCACGCGCGCTTTCCCGACACGCATGCCGAGATGACGGTGCAGATGATCAGCGCCGTGATCCAGGTGTTCGGCGAGAAGGGCATGGACCAGCTGATCGGCGCGCGCGAAGAGGCCATGCGCGCCAGCTACCGCGAGGCCCTGCGCGGCGCGCGCGGCATCGCCGCGCGGCTGGAGCGACTGGCCGAGGTGCGCAGCCGCGAGGGCTACATGGCCGAGTACCGCGCCGACGACGAAGGCGAGGGCTTCCTCTTCATCGAGAACCACTGCCCGATCTGCACCGCGGCGCGCGCCTGCACGGGCTTCTGCCGCAGCGAACTGCAACTCTTCGACGAAGTGCTCGGACCCGACGTGGCCGTGAGCCGCGTCGAGCACGTGCTCGCGGGCGCGCGGCGCTGCGCGTACCGCGTCGTTCCCAAGACGGGCAAGGGCGCCGACTGAGCGCCCGACCCGCTTCATTTTGTTTTTATCAACCAGAAGGACCCCACGATGGAACACACCCTGCCTCCCCTGCCCTACGCTCTCGACGCGCTGGCGCCCGAGTACTCGAAGGAGACCCTCGAGTACCACTACGGCAAGCACCACAACGCCTACGTGGTGAACCTCAACAACCTGCAGAAGGGCACCGAGTTCGAGTCGATGCCCCTCGAAGACATCGTCAAGAAGTCCAGCGGCGGCATCTACAACAACGCCGCCCAGATCTGGAACCACACCTTCTTCTGGAACTGCATGAAGCCGCAAGGCGGCGGCGCTCCCAGCGGCGCGCTGGCCAAGGCCATCGACGCCAAGTGGGGCAGCTTCGATGCCTTCAAGGAAGCCTTCGTGAAGTCGGCCGTGGGCAACTTCGGCTCGGGCTGGACCTGGCTGGTGAAGAAGGCCGACGGCAGCGTGGACATCGTGAACACCGGCGCCGCCGGCACGCCGCTGACGACCGCCGACACGGCGCTCTTGACGGTCGACGTCTGGGAACACGCCTACTACATCGACTACCGCAACCTGCGTCCCAAGTTCGTCGAGACCTTCCTGGCCAAGCTGGTCAACTGGGGCTTCGCCGAAAAGAACTTCGGCTGATCGACCCCGGGTCGATCGGGTTCGGGGCGTGCCCGCGAGCCACCCCGAACCCCTGCTTCAGCGCCGCGCGGCCACGCTGCGCGCCAGCAGGCACAGGATCTCGTACATCAGCGTGGCACCGAGCAGCGCCGTGCTGCCCGAGGGGTCGTAGGGCGGCGACACCTCCACCACGTCCCCGCCCACGAAGTCCAGCCCGTCGAGGCCGCGCAGCAGGCCGAGCGTCTCGCGCGTGGTCATGCCGCCGATCTCGGGCGTGCCGGTGCCCGGCGCGAACACCGGGTCCAGGCCATCGACATCGAGCGACAGGTAGGTGGGCCCATCGCCGACGATGCGCCGCGCCTCCTGCACGATCGCCGCAACGCCCCTGGCCTCGAACTCCTCGATGAAGACCACGCGCATGCCGCTGTCGAGCGAATAGCGCCAGCCCTGGTCGGAATTCTGCGCGCCGCGGATGCCGATCTGGATCGTGCGCTTCGGATCGAGCAGCCCGGCCTCGACCGCGCGGCGGAACGGCGAGCCATGGCTGAACTTGGAACCGAGGAAGTCGTCCCAGGTGTCGGTGTGCGCATCGATGTGCACCATGCCGAGCGGCCGGCGCGGCTGCATCGCCTGGAACACCGGGAAGGTGATCGAGTGGTCGCCGCCCGCGGCCAGCACCGTCTTGCCGGCCGCGAACAAGGGCTCGAAGAAGCGGCGGATGTCCTCGTGCGAACGCTCGAGGTGGAACACGTCGGTGAAGGGCACGTCGCCCACGTCGGCCACGCGGCAGGCCTCGAAGGGATTGAAGCCGGTGACATGGTGGATGGCGCGCGTCATCGACGACATGTTGCGGATCTCGCGCGGGCCGTAGCGCGCGCCGGGACGCGCCGTCACGCCGCCGTCGAAGGGCACGCCGGCCAGGGCGATGTCGAAGTCCTCGAGGCGCTGCGCGAAGGGCACGCGCATGAAGGTCGGGATGCCGCTGTAGCGCGGCAGCGTCTGCATGGCGGTGTCTGTGTGCATGGCGGGAACGGGTTCAGAACGTGGCCGGGGTGTTGGTCCACAGCACCCGGGTCTGGGTCTTGCCGGGATTGCGGTAGCTGTGCGGCACGTCGCTGGAGAAATAGAAGGAGTCGCCGGCCGAGAGCCGGTAGACCTCGTCGCCCAGGCGCAGCTCGAACTCGCCCTCGATCACGTAGCCCATTTCCTCGCCGACGTGCGCGATCTGCTCCAGGCTCTCGGCCTTGGGCTCGAGCACGTGGATGTCGGCCTGCAGCAGCTGGCCGCGGATCGGCACGATCACGCGCTCGAGCTTCACGCCGCGCTTCTTGCCGCGCAGGCCGGTGAACTCGATCACGGGGCGTTCGGACGCGCGCGTCACCGGCGACATGGGCGGCGCGAACGAGGCCGTGAGCTCGGCGACGTTGGTGTCGAGCGCGCGCGCGAGGCGGTGCAGGTTGGCCAGCGAGGGCATGACCTGGCCGCGCTCCACGCGCGACAGCAGGCTTTCGGAACAGCCGGCGGCATCGGCGAGCGCCTTCAGCGTGAGACTTCGCACCATGCGCGCATGCTTGAGCCGCGGGCCCAGCGCCGACAGCGCGAGGTCCGGGTCGGCCTCCACCGGTGCCGACGAGGCGGCGGCGGCAGCGGGAATGGCGGTGGTCTTCTTGGCAGTGCGCATGGCGTCGAGTCGTCAGTGGGCCGGCGGCGCGCCGGGAAGCTCAGGCATCCGCCAGCACGGTGAAATGCACTTCGACCGGGCGGTTGTCGTTGATGGGAACGATGTCCTGCGGGCAGGCCGACATGACGACCACGCAGTCCATCTCGGCGCGCAGATCCACATGGTCGCCGGCCTTGGAGACGGGCGGCAGCCAGTCTACGCCGCCGCCCGCGCCCACCGGGATGTTCATCCACAGGTTGAGCGGCTGCGGCACCTCGCGCGCGCGCAGGCCGATGGCCTTGAGCGCCATGCGCATGTTGTCGGCGCAGTTGTCGTGGTACTCGGTCACGCCGAGGTTCTGGTAGCGGTAGGCGTCGCAGGCGGCCATGAGCGTGTCGTGCACGCCGGGCGAGGTGTCGGCCACGAGCGTCATGATGGGACGGCGGCGGTTGGTGGCGAGCGGATCGCCGGCCTTCGGAATGATGCGGTCGATCACGGCGCGCGCATGCTCCATCGACATGAACTCGCTGAGGTCGTCGGCCTTGAAGGCCCAGAAATCGCACACCTGGCTGCCGTGCGTGTTGATGACACGGATCACCTGGCCCTTGGCGAGCCGCACGGCGCGGCCGTTGCGCGCGGGCACTTCGTAGCGCCTGCCGAGCTCGGGCGTGCCGTCGGCCGACACGGGCTCGCGCAGCGTGCGGTTGGCACCGACGGGTTCGCCGTTGTCGGCCACATGGGCATGGGTGTGGGAAGAGGAAGTGGCTTGGTCGTCCATGGTCTGGCTAGTCCTTTGAAGCTTCGGGAGGGGTGGAGGAAACGAGCGGCCCGGCCAGCCGCGCGAGGCACCAGGCCAGGGCGCGCGTGCAGGCCGCGAGGTCGTCGATGGGGGTGTCTTCGTCGGGGTGGTGGCTCACGCCGCCACGGCTGGGCGCGAACAGCATCGCGCTGGGGCAGAAGCCGGCCAGCGGCATGGCGTCGTGGAAGGCGCCCGAGAGCATCTCGCGGTGGCTCAGCCGCAGCGCGACGCAGGCCGCGCGCGTCAGGCCCGCGAGCGCGGCGTCGAAGCGCACGGTGGGCTTGTCCTGCAGCACCTCGATCTGGCCGCCGGCCGGCAGCGCCGCATCGACGAGCGCGCGCACTGCATCGAGCGCGGCGGCCTCGGGATGGCGCGCATCGACGGTGAAGACGACGCGGTCGGCAATGGTGTTGATCGACCCGGGGCTGCACTCCCAGCGGCCGATGGTGAGGCGCAGCCGGTCGTCGCCGCACCGCGCCGCGTGCTCGAGCAGCGCATGGGCCATGCGCACGGCCTTGGCCTGCGCGTCGTCGCGCGCGGCCAGCGGCGTGGTGCCCGCGTGCGCGCTGCGCCCCGGCACGGTGATGCGGAACCAGCGCACGCCCTGGATCGCGCTCACGCAGCCGACCTGCAGGCCCTCGGCCTCCAGCACCGGGCCCTGCTCGATGTGCGCCTCGATGTAGCCATGCACCGGGCGCGCGAGCGGCGTGTCCATCCAGGCCCAGTCCTGGCGCCGTGCTTCCGCGCGCAGGTCGTCCACGGCGGCATCGCGCGCGGCCTCGAAGCGCAGGCCGTCGCCGTCGCGCACGCCGAGGAAGGCCTCGAGCCGCTGCGGCGCGGTGAAGGCGACCGAGCCCATCAGCCCGGGCGCGAAGCGCGAGCCTTCCTCGTTGGTCCACATGGCGACGTCGATCGGCCGGCGGGTGCGCAGGCCGAGGCGGTCGAGCGCATCGAACACCTCCAGGCCCGCCGCGACGCCGAAGGCGCCGTCGAGCCAGCCGCCCAGGGGCTGGGTGTCGATGTGGCTGCCGGTCATGATTGGCGACAGGTTCGATTCCTGTCCGTCGCGCCGGACGAACACGTTGGCGGCGGCGTCGATGCCGACGCGGTAGCCGGGCCGGCGCGCGAACGGCTGCACCAGCCAGCGCCGCGCGGCCAGCTCGTGCGCGCACAGCGCCTGGCGCGCCACGCCGCCGCCGGTGCCTGCCCCCGCGGCACCATGCGCCGCCAGGCCACGCAGCCGGGCCTCGAGGCTCGCGGTGCCGACCGCGCGCGCCACGTCGCCCGCGAGGGCTGCGTCCCGCATCTCGTCGAGCGCGTTCATGCGAGCGCTCCCGCCGCGGGATGGCCGAGGCTGCGGCGGATCCACGGCTGCAGGAAGGCCTGGATGCGCGGATGGGCCGGCGCGTGGATCACCTCGCGCGGCGTGCCGATCGTCACGATGCGGCCCTTCTCCATGAACACGATCCGGTCCGACACCTCGGCCGCGAAGCTCATCTCGTGCGTGACCATGATCATGGTCATGCCGCCGCGCGACAGCGACTTGATCACCTCGAGCACCTCGTCGACCAGCTCGGGGTCGAGCGCGGAGGTCGGCTCGTCGAGCAGCATCACCTCGGGCCCGACCGCGAGGGCGCGCGCGATGCCCACGCGCTGCTGCTGGCCGCCGCTGAGCTGGGGCGGCCGCGCATCGGCCTTGGCCGACATGCCCACGCGCGCCAGCGCCTCGCCGGCCACGGCCCGGGCCTGGTCCGCGCGCAGTCCCTTGGCCAGCGTGAGCGGCGCCATCACGTTGGCCAGCACCGTCATGTGCGGCCACAGGTTGAATTGCTGGAACACCATGGCCACCGGCGCGCGCACCTCGGCGACGACGCGCTCGCTCTCGCGGACCAGCGCACCGGCCGCGCTGCGGCGGTAGCCGAGCAGCGCGCCGCGGATGCGGACCTCGCCCTCGTCGTAGGCCTCGAGAAAGTTCATGCAGCGCAGCAGCGTGGTCTTGCCCGAGCCCGAGGGGCCGATCAGCGAGACGACCTCGCCCTTGCGGATGTCCAGGTCGATGTCCGACAGCACGCGCTGCGGGCCGAAGGACTTGCCGACGCCGCGCAGGGAGACGATGGGAACGGTCACGGGAGCATTCATGGACGGGGTGTTTCTCGAAGGGCGGCCCAGGCGCGCAGCGTGCCGGCCGCGCGGTTGACGAGCAGCGACAGGCCCCAGTAGCTCAGTGCCAGCAGCAGGTAGGGCTCGACGTAGACGAACTGCTCCGACACCACCTTGCCGGCGGTCATCGTCAGTTCGGGATAGGTGATGACCGAGGCCAGCGCGGACTCCTTCATCAGCAGGATGGTCTGGCTCGCGATTAGCGGCAGGCTGGCGCGCAGGGCCTGCGGGCATTCGATGGTGGCGAAGATCTGGCGCGAGGACAGGCCCATGCAGCGCGCGGCCTCGATCTGGCCGCGCGGAATGCTCTGCCAGCAGGCGCGGAAGATCTCGGCGAAGTAGGCGCCGCCGTAGACCGCGAGCGTGAGGCCCGCGGCGGCGAAGGGATCGAGCGACAGGCCAGCGCTCGGCAGGCCGAAGTAGACGATGAACAGGTGGATCAGGAACGGCACGCCGCGCCACACCGCGGTGTAGGCGGTGTAGAGCCAGCGCGCCGCGCGCCAGCCGGTTTCGCGCAGCGCGTGGAAGGCGAAGCCCACGACCAGGCCACCCGCCAGTCCCGTCAGCGTGAGCAGCACGGTGCGCAACGCGGCCGCGCCGAACGCGGGCAGCAGCTGGCCCAGCAGCGCCGTGTCGATCATGGCCGCTCCATCCGGCCGCGCAGCCAGTGGCCGAGCCACAGCACCGCGCCGGTCATCAGCAGGTAGCACAGGCCCACCGAGACATAGACCTCGAGCGGCCTGAAGTTGGCCGCCACGATCTGCCGCCCGCCGCGCGCCAGGTCGGCCACCGAGATCACCGAGACGATGGCCGAACTCTTCACCACGTCGACGCCCTCGGACACCACGGCCGGCCACACGGCCCGCGCGAGCTGCGGCAGTTGCACGTGGCGGAAGATGCGCGCGGGCGGCATGCCGAACGAGGCCGCCGCCTCGATCTGCCCGGCCGGCACCGCCACCAGCCCGGCGCGCAGGATCTCGCACTGGAACGCGGCCGAGTTCAGGCCCAGCGCGACGATGGCCACCAGCAGCGGCGGCAGGTCGAGGCCGTAGGCGCTGGGCAGGTAGAAGAGCATGAGCAGCTGCACCAGCAGCGGCGTGCCGCGAAAGAAGCTCAGGTAGGTGCGCACCGCGGCCGGCAGCACGCCCCGGCCGCCGCGCCGCAGCGACAGGCCCAGCAGCACCGCGCCCCAGGCGAAGCCCAGCGCGATGGCCGCGATCGCCACGCTCAGCGTGGTGACGGCGCCCTGCAGCAGCACGGGCAGGTAGGCGGCCAGCCGCTCGAAAAGGGTCGTTGCGTTCATCGGGAGCGCGGTGGTGCGGGGTCAGGAAGCGTCGTGCGGAACAGGCCCGCTCACATCTGCGGCACCGGCACCGCGTCGGTGGGCACGTCCATCGGGAAGCCGAACCACTTCATCTGCAGTTCCTTGAGCTGGCCGCTCTTCTGCGCACGCGCGATGCCGTCGCTGAAGAACTTGACCAGCGGCGCGCTGTCGGCGTCCTTGCGGCCGACCCAGCCGAAGTAGGTCTTGGGGCCGATGGGCGCGGGCATCACCGCGTAGATGTCGCCGCGCGTCTTCACCAGCGTCGCCAGGTTGGAGAGCGACTGCGCCACCGCCACCAGCCGGCCGGCGGCCAGGTCGGCATAGGCCTCGTCGAAACTCACGTACTCGCGGATGGTGACCGCCGGCTTGCCCTCGGCCTGCAGCTTCTTCGCATAGTCCTGCAGCGCGCGCAGCTGGGCCGAGCCGGCCTGCGAGCCCACCGTCTTGCCGGCGATGCCCGCGGGGTCGGTGAGCGCGGCGTCGTCCTTGCGCTTGACCAGCGCCGTCGTGGCGTCGGCGATCGGCACCGTGAACGCGAACTTGTCGGCGCGCTCCCTGGTGAGCGTGACCGAGGTCACGACGAAGTCGAAGCGCCGGGTCGCCAGGCCCGGCAGGATGCCCTGGAACGGCACGTCGAACTGCTTGACCTTGACCTCGGGCAGGTCGGCCAGGATCAGGCGCATCAGGTCGGGGCCGTAGCCCACGATCTTGCCGTCCTGCAGGTACTCGAAGGGCGCGAACTGCGCCTCGGTACCGATGACGATTTCTTTCTTGTTCTTCACTGTTTCCAGCATGTCGGCGCCGTGCGCGGCACCGAGCAGGAACAGGGAAAGAACGCCGGCGATTGCGCGATGGAACAGCATGAGCAGGGCCCTCGGGTGTGGATTGAAGCAGGTGCGAAGAGATTCAGCAAGCAACTTGCATTCATGCAAGTCACTTGCTTGGAACACACAAGTTCCATGCCAGCCGAAATCGCGTTGGCGGCACAGCCGTGGTGCCGTCAGCGGCGCCAAAGGGACAAGGGACGGCGCGAGGCGCACTAGGGGAGTGCAGGGAGTGCAAAATCGGGGGACGCCGCCACGCCTGGAGAAGACGGCCATCGCGAACCGCGAAATCCCGTTCGGGGTCGTTCCGGCACACTGCACCCTGGTGCAGCGATGCGATGGCTTCCAGGCTGCAACCCGATTCGTCCAGATACAGAGACAAACCCATGATCCGACAACTCATCCGCCCGCTGGCCCTCGCGCTGGCACTTCCGCTGGCCTTCGGCGCCGCCTCCACCGCCCAGGCCCAGGCCTACCCGGCCAAGCCGATCCGCATGATCGTGCCCTTCCCGCCCGGCGGCGGCACCGACATCCTGGCGCGCCTGGTGGCCCAGAAGCTCACCGAGACCAACCACTGGACCGTGGTGCCCGACAACCGCGCGGGCGCCGGCGGCACCATCGGCATCGCCGAGGCCGCGCGTGCCGCGCCCACGGGCTACGACATCGTGATGGGCCAGAAGGACAACATGGTCGTCGCGCCCTGGCTCTACAAGAACCTCAGCTACGAGCCGACCAAGGACCTGACCGCGGTGGCCCACGTGGCCTTCACGCCCGTGGTGATCGTCACGCAGGCCAACTCCAAGTACAAGACGCTCGACGACGTGGTGAAGGCCGCGCGCGCCGCGCCCGACACCATCACCTACGGCTCGCCCGGCAACGGCACCACCATCCACCTGGCCGGCGAGATCTTCAACGGCGCGGCCAAGATCAAGATGCGCCACGTGCCCTACAAGGGCTCGAACGCGGCCATGATGGACGTGCTCGCGGGCAACGTCGACCTGATGGTGTCGTCGGTGCCCTCGGCCATGGCCCAGATCAAGGCCGGCAAGCTGCGCCCGCTGGCCGTGACCTCGGCCAAGCGCAGCAGCTCGCTGCCCGACACGCCCACCGTGGCCGAGCTCGGCTACAAGGGCTTCGACGTGAGCACCTGGTATGGCCTGTTCGTGCCGGCCAAGACGCCCAAGGACGTGATCGCCACCCTGAACGCCGAGGTCAACAAGCTGCTGGCCACGCCCGAGATGCAGGCCGCGATCATCGCGCAGGGCGCCGAGCCGCAGAGCATGACGCCCGAGCAGTTCGGCGCGCTGCTGAAGACCGACTACGAGAAGTGGAAGGGCATCGTGCAGGCCTCGGGCGCGACCATCGAGTAAGCGCGCAACCGCCCGCGAACGAAGAAGGAGGGCGCGCTGCGCCCTCTTTTCGTTGGTGGACGGCGCTTCTTCAACGCGCCGACACGGGCATCGGCGCGGCAGGCAGCACCAGCGATGCGCCCGAGCGCGACGCCCGGTCCCAGCCGGGGTGCCGCTGCGCGCGCTCCAGCTCGGCCGTCACTTCGGCGCGGGTCTTCGGCCTGGCATTGGTCACCGGAACCGGCGCGCCGTAGGCCAGGAAGTCCTTCCATTTCGGATCGTCCTGCGCCGCCGCCAGCTCGCGATCGACCTGGCCCGCCGACTTGCCCGCGCCGGACAGTTCGGCATGGGTCTTGACCCCGGTTTCATTGGCCGCGAAATGCGAAGGCGCGTCGACGTGCTGCACGCTTTGCTGGGCGGAGGCCATGAGCGGCATGAAGCCGGCGATGGCGGAGGCGGCCGCGAGCGCGGCGATTCTTGTGTTCGACATGCATATCTCCTTGGGATGTTCCCCGCGACTGGATGTCGGGCGCGGGGGTGGAGACAGGCGGCGATCCGTTCTGGCTGGCCATGCGCGGGGCGTCGATCTCTCCACGCCCACACACTAGAAACGCAAACGAACGCGGACTTATCCGCCCGGTTACGTTCTCGTCATCCGAGGCCCGGCTCAGTCCGGCACGAACTTGCGGTTGAACACGGCCACGTCCGACTCCAGCTCGAAGGCCGCGAGCTGGCCCATCTTGCCGTCGCTGAGGCGGCAGGCCGCGAACAGGCTGTGGCGGCCCTGGAAGCCGAATTCGTCCATCACGATCAGTGCATACGGGTACGGCACGAAGACCTGGTGCGTGAAGACGATGCGGTGCTGGTTCCTCGGCGAGGGAAAGAGCTTGTACTCGCCGGTGTCGATGCCCTGGGCAGTGGCCATGGCGCGGGGGCTCAGTCCGGATCGCGCACGTCGGCCACCGGCTTGGCGCCGAAGTCGGCGCGCGCGAGGTACTTGAGCACCTTCGCGGCCGCGCTCGCGGGGCTGTCGAGCAGGCCCTCGCTCTTGAGCTTCTCGAAGCGCGTGCGGTCGGGGAAGTTCTCGGCCGAGGCGCCACGCAGTTGCACCTGCATGTCGGTGTCGATCACGCCGGGCGCCAGCGACACGATGCGCGCGCCGTTCGGCAGGTTCGCTTCCTCGAGCGCGACCGCGCGCGAGTAGTGGTCCATGCCGGCCTTGGCCGCGCAGTACGGCGCCTGGCTGCCCATGGCGTTGCGGCCCAGGCCCGAGGAGATGTTGAGCACCTTGCGCGCGCCGCGCCAGTCGCGCGTGCCGCCGAGGAAGGCCGCGGTCAGCAGCAGCGGCGCTTCGAGCCCGATGCGCAGCGCCTGCGAGAGTTCGCCATCGACCGCGGAAGCGAGCGGCGCCGGATTGCCGACCGTGCCCGCGTTGTTGATCAGCGTGACGCCGTCGAAGCGCTGCGCGTCCTGCGCGGCCAGCCATTCGCGCAGGCGCGCGGCCGAGGCGACGGGGTCGGACAGGTCCTGTTCCCATTGCACGAGTTCGACGCCGGCCGCCTTCGCCTGTTCGGCGAGTTCGGGGCTCTGGCGGCGCGAGATGCACAGCAGGACATGGCCGGGTTGCAGCAGCTGCTCGGCCATGGCGCGGCCGAGGCCGCGCGATGCGCCGGTGATGAGGTAGAGGTGGGAGGTGGGCATGGGGGCGATGATAGTGAAGCGCCCGGAAACGGCAGCGCCAGGGTCTTCCGCCCGGCCTTCCCACCCGAAGCATTCAATTCGGCAACGGCGGAAACGCCAGCGCGTTGCAGGGCTCGGCCGGCTGCACCTTCTTTCCGTAGAGCACGTCGTAGGCCAGGGTGCCCATCACCTCGAGGCCTCGCGTGTTCAGGTGGATCGGGCTCCTGGGGTCGTAGCAGGCGGTCGCGATCCCCAGCGGCATCCGGTCCGGATTGCCGACGACGGTGGCGAAATCGATGACGCTGTCGAAATAGCCCGAGGTCTTGATCCAGTCGTTGATCTGCCGCCACTTGAGGTCGCTGGACGCCGAGTAGTAGCCGGTCGGCACCAGATTGCCATCGACACCGACGATGTCGCCGATCGGCGTGTTCACGCCGCCATGGATCCTGATCTTGCGAAAGCGCGCCAGATCGATGAAGTACTTGTAGCGCTCGATGATGTCGGCGGCCGAGGACTTGGACAGATCGTTGTCGCCGGCCAGGATGATGATGTCGGTCGGATCGCGGGACAGCACGTCGCGCTGGAACCGGTCGAACAGCGAGGGACCGTTGTTCGCGTTGAACATCGAGTTGCCGCTGATGCCCGCGTTGCCCACGCCGAGCGGCTCGCCGTTGCCGTTGGCCAGCTTCGACAGCACGGCGGGCCACGGGCTCTGGATGCCCACGGCGCTGTAGCCGGCCGTGATCGATTCGCCCACGGCCACGACCACGCGCGTTGCCTCGGGCGCGAGCACCTTGACCTCGCTCAGGTTGAAGACGCCGTTGTAGGTCTCGTACTCCGGCGCGACCGCCGACAGCGAGGCTTCGGCCGCCACGTCGCGGTTCCTCACCACGTAGAAGCCGGGCAGCGGAAGGGCGGAGTTCATGTGCATGTCGGCGTACTGCACCTTGCCCTGGAAGTGCAGGCTGATCATCAGGTCCGAGAGCTTGGGCACCGCCATCGCCACGGGGTCGCTCAGCAGCTCCTCGCCGGCGGGCACCTCGGCCAGCGTCTTGCCGCCATCGAAGGTCAGGACCCGGCGCGTGGCCGGATCGATGGCGGTCGGGTCCGAGGTCTGCGAGGGATCCGGCAGCGCCACGCTCGCATGATCGACGCGCAGGGTGGTGCTGCCGAACACGTTGGACAGCCGCACCCGGACGCCCTCGCCGCCCACGCTGGTGCGGATGCGCACGCGGACTGTGTCCGAGTCGTTGTTCTGCAGCCGGTTGGCATACATGGCGGACTGCCAAGTCGTGGCCCATCGGGTCTTCTTCTCGGACGGCACGGTCGGTGGCGGCGCCTCGGGCGACACGACCGTGGGCGGGGTGACGGGCGGTGCGACCGCATTGGCCGCGGCGATCGCCGCGGCATCGACCTCCACATTGCTGTCTCCGCCACCACCGCATGCCGTCAACAAGCTGACGGCCAGGGCCGCCAGCATCCGGCGCCAAGCCTTCTCGAAAGAACGCTGGCCTGCCCACACTGCTTCGAGTGCTTTCTTCATGATGCCTCCTTGGGTGTCCGGTTGCCCGGGTTGAGATGACTTCTGAGTTGGAAATGCCTCGCTGCTGGTGAAGGTCGAATGGCGGCGATCAACGCGCCATCATTTCTTCTCCCGGCACCGGTCGATGAACGCGATGACCTCGCCCATGATCCCCTTGCGGAACGCCAGCACGCAGATCACGAAGATCAGGCCCGTGACCATGGTCACCGACTCGCCCAGCGTGTTGAACCAGTCGATGGTGGTGATGCGCGCGAGCAGGTTGCCCAGCTCGCCGATCTTGTTCTCCAGCAGCACCACCACGGCCGAGCCCACCAGCGGCCCCGACAGGGTGCCCAGCCCGCCCACCAGCGTCATCAGGATCACCTGGCCCGACGCGGTCCAGTGCACGTCCGACAGGGTCGCGAAGCCCAGCACCAGCGTCTTGAGCGAACCCGCCAGCCCCGACAGCGCCGCCGAGATCACGAAGGCCAGCAGCTTGAAGCGCGCCACGTCGTAGCCCAGCGAGAGCGCGCGCGGCTCGTTCTCTTTGATGCCCTTGAGCACCTGCCCGAACGGCGAGTGGATGG